>ENA-UOJP01000275-UOJP01000275.1-human-gut-metagenome-genome-assembly--contig:-C102-NODE-275-length-108517-cov-8.234690_pt1 | contig 108517 bp, 91 predicted proteins | sample MGYA00242353_ERZ723900 | MGnify/ENA metagenome assembly ERZ723900 | reverse complement strand
TAATGACCATATAACTCAACTGTCTGATTCCCTCGTGTAAACGTCCAATTATCAATCTCTTGTGATGCTGTTTTATAGGAAAAACCTAGCGATATCAAAGTTGGATAGATTATTTTTTCTATATATTCACATTTTTTAGTATATTCCATACAAAACTCCTTTTGATAACTTTATACAGATAGTATGTTACTGTATGTAACATACTATCTGTATCGTCATAATATCTACAGTGCGAATGCTCCAAGAAGCCCTAAAAATATTCCAAATGCGCCCTCTAAAGCGCTATTCCAACCTATGTTGGGGTCTAGCTCAATGTTTGGTAGCTTAATAGGCTCTGAGCTTTCTCCTCCCATAATGCATTCGGCAGTTTGAGAGTCAAAAAACGCCTTCCCCATTTCCACTTCTAATTGATATGCTCTCGCCTCCTCTTTTACATCCTTATAATCATAATTATAATAGATCATCCCGGGCTGGTTATAATATACATAGTATTTTATTTTGATCTTGGGATCCGCACAGCTTGGCAAAATCAATCGATTTACAAGCGGAAACAATGATACTCCTTTTGCGTAAATTATTGGAAGCGGATGATCAGAATGTCTTCTCTGTAAATAGGTTGTACGCATGCCAATCAAATAATCATACCGTTGTTGCCTGCCTTCTATATTTAAGTCGGTGCCAAACTTTGACCATCCGCTAGGCTTAATTTCATATACTTCATCACCTAAAGGACCATGAAACACAATATCAGCAAATCCATATCCGCTAGGATTTGTTGGATGATTATCAACTGTATATTCTACTGTAATTTTGTTCCCACCAACCAACTTCAAAAAACCTTGAAGCGTTTTATGCGCTATGTCACCATTTTTTGTATCCTCTATACTCTGCCCGCTGGGATCCACGTAATTCAGCGGACTATTCACCACATACGCATACCGGTTCAACGTCAACGGATTTATAATATTGCCAAGGTACGTGTCCTCCTGGAAAAATCTTCCCTTATTTGGATTATAGTATCTTGCGCGCAGATATTCAAGCCCGGTGTTCGGGTTGTAGCTCTCTGCATTATAGCCATAGAAATCTGTATGAGCCGTGCTTCCCAGCGTCACCTGTCCATAAGGATCGTACTGGTACACATTTGTCACCATTCCGTTGTACCATGTATTCGCCGTCACGCTTCCACGGCCATCGTACAGATAATAACTGGTCTGGTCGCATACCACACCCCTGGCCTCGGTCCAGATATTATTCCGGGAAATTCTCATATTTCCCGCGTAACTGTAGGACTCCGTGGCCTGGCTGTTTACCGTATACGCAGTCAATACCTCCGTGTAGCGGCGGTTGGTATCATTCACGTACTCCGTCAGATCGTAGGCTCTTCCGGTCGCCGAACAGATATAGCTGAACAGCTCGCCTTCGGCTGTCAGACTGCCATCCTCATTCTTGCTATTTTCCGGCATGTATATCTCGCCGCTGACATTTTTTCCATAGCCGCATACCGCTTCCGGGTTGTAGTTGAGCTGGAAGGCCCGGTTTCCGTCCCCGTCATAGGCGGCCGCCATCAGCAGCTTTTGCGGATCCTTTACCGCTGTCAGACGATTTTCCGTATCATACTGATAGCTGACTTCCGCACAGTTCATAAAGCACTCCGCGGTCAGATTGCCGTTGGCATCGTAGGTGAAGGTATACTGTTTTGTCAAATTCCCCACCGTAATGACAGCTCCCACCATCTGGTTATCGTCGTTGTAGGTATAGAATCCCTTTTCCGGCTGTTGAAGGGTAAATGCCTTCTGTTTCATCGCCAGCGTCCGATTGCCCGCCTCATCGTACTGATAGGTATAGGTATATTTCTCAAAGGTTCCTTTACTCTCAAAGCATTTGACCAGCTGGCCGTTATCGTCATAAGTAAAGGTCCTTTGGGTGGTCTCCCACTCCGGGTTCTGGTTATTCCAGGGATTCTCCTCCGAGTGAGCGCAATCGTCCAGCGGTCCGCCCTGGTGGCCGTAGTCCTTGTCGGACGTAAACAGGCATTCCTTGGCCGTCTCCCCGATAATCAAGCCGCCATCGTCGTAAGTATACTGATAATCGCTGATCAGGAAGCCGCAAACGCAGAGGTTTTCCACTTCCACCACCTGATTCCGGGCGTTGTAGGTATAGCTGCTAACGCTTCCATCCGCCCGCACCACCTTTGTCAGCCGGTTTAACGGATCATAATCAAACGTGGTCTCCCGGCCGTCCCGGTCCGTCAGCTTTGTAATATTGTCATTCTTGTCGTACTCGTACAGTACGCTCTTTCCGTCCGGGTACAAAATCCCCTTCAGGTTGTCCGCCTCGTCGTAGACGTATTCCACCGTTTTGCCGGAGCCGTTTACCGCGGATCTAAGCCTGCCTAAAGAGTCGTAAGTATAGCCGCTTTCTCCCGTGATGTCCTCCATGGCAATACGCTGGCCCATCTGGTTATAGACGAACCGCGCCGGATGATCCGCCTCTTCTCCCGCTGCATCCGTGTATTGTTTATCCACCAATTCATTTAAGGTGTTGTAGTCATAGCGGATGGTATTTCCCACTGGGGTGATTCTCTGGGTCATACGCCCGGCCGCATCGTAAATATACTGTTCTGTCCGTCCCATAGGACTGGTCAGAGACGTCATATTCCCTTCCAGGTCATAGGTGTACTCCGTCACCCGCAGCTTGGCATCGGTCATGGATGTCAGATTTCCCATCACATCATAGGCGTAGGACGTCACATTTCCCATGGGATCCGTCACCTGGGTCAGGTTGTCCAGAATGTCGTACTGGAACTGGGTGATCAGGCCGCTTGTGGCTTTGCTGGTCAGCACGTTTCCATGGTTATCGTAGGTAAATTCCTGGCTCAGGCCCATCTTATCCGTCAGACTTGTAATCCGGCCTCCCGCGTCATACTGTACGGCCTCTGTCTGATTTAACGGGTCCTTGGATCCGATCTGCCGGTTGTCTTTATCAAAGGAATGCTGGTACTCGTATCCCTTGGGATCAGTCATGGAGATCCTATTGTAATTCTGATCGTAGCCATAGCGGGTCGTCCGCTGTCCCGGGGTCGTGATACTGGTCAGATTTCCTACCAGATCGTAAACGGCCTCCGTCGCCTTTCCTTCCGGATCCACGCTCTTTGTCAGCTGATCTACCAGATCATACTGATAATTCCAGGTATGGCCCATGGCGTTGGTCATCTGGTTTTGGTTGCCGCGGATATCGTAGCCGAAGGCCGTGACGCCTCCTGCCGGATTGGTTGATTTCGTCATCCGGTGCATAATATCGTATTCGTAGCTTGTGGTACGGTTTAAATTGTCCGTCGCCTCCACGATATTATCCGCCGCGTCGTAAGTAAAGCTCTGTTCCAGGCCCAAAGGCGTCTCAATGCCGGTCAGCCGGTGTACCGGATCATAGGTATACTGGTAAACCCCGCCATTTTTCTGGATCAGCTTTGTCACTCTTCGGTTTGGATCTACTTCATATTGGGTTACATTACCCGCTGCATCGGTGACGCTGGTCAGTTCATCGTGTTTGTCGTAGGTATAGGCAGTCTTTGCCCCCTTCGGGGAAATGGACTGGGTCAGATTCCCCATGGAATCGTACTGATATTCTGTAATCAGTCCGTTGGGATCTTTTGCTTTTACCAGCCTGCTGAGCGCATCGTAGCGGTACTCAAGCTTATTTTGTTCCGGCGTAGTATAGGACAATAGACGGGACAACTCATCATACTCATACGCCGTGCTGTTGCCGCGCCCATCCGTCAGGGTGGTCAGACGATCCAGCGCATCGTAGGCGTAGGATGTGGTGTTTCCTTCTCCGTCCGTGCTGGAAGTCAGATTTCCTTTGGCATCGTACTGGAACGAGGTGGAAGCTCCCAGCGGATTTACCTTTCCGGTCAGACGGTTGATTGCATCATAGGCATAGGTATAGACTGCCTCTCCCGGCTCTGTGGTTTTGATCAGGTTGCCTACCGCGTCGTACTCATAGGTGGTGACGGTCCCATCCGCCTGGGTCACGGAAATCAGGCGGTCCAGGACGTCATAACCATAAGTTGTGGTCGCTCCATCGGTCCCTGTCACGGAAATCAACCGGTTAAATGCGTCGTAGTCGTAAACTGCTTCCCTTCCAATGGTATCAGTCTGTTTTACCAGATTACCGCTGGCGTCATATTCATAAATCATAATGTTCCCAGCGGTATCCTGGGCCTTACTAATGCGACCCATTGTATCGTACTCGTACCGTGTTATCACACTGGCCTCATCCCGATAATAGGTCATCCGGTTCTCCTTATCGTAGGACATGGAGACCGTATCGCCGTCCGGCATCACTGTTTTCAGGAGATTACCATTTTCGTCATAGGTATACTCATATATGCCGCCCAAAGCGTCCGTAACCTTTACGGTACGGCTTAACGCATCCATTTGAGCGGTTGTCTCCCCCTTCAATGCATCGATTACCTTTGTTACATTACCCAGGGAGTCGTATTCCATAGCCGTAATATTTCCTGCGGCGTCCACCTGAGCCAGCGCCTGCCCGACCACATTATAGCGCCAGGAAGCAGCGTGTCCGTTCTGATCTGTTGTCTTTAACAGCTTCCCTTCCAGATCATATTCGTATTGAACGGTTCCGTTTAGGGCATCCTTTAATTCCGTCAAACGCCCCACTGCGTCGTAGGTATAATCGGTTCCATTGCCGGCGGCATTCTCCATCCGAATCTGGCGGCCTGCGGCATCGTAGGAGAATCTGGTCTCGCCGCCCAACGGATCTACGGCCCGTACCAGCCGGTTGTTATGGTCATATGCATAGCTATATACACGATCCTCGTCATCTGACAGGCGGACGATATTTCCATTGCCGTCGTAGGACATGCGGGTAACAGTTCCATTCTGCAAGGTCATCGCCGTCATTCTGCCTGCCCGGTCATAGGAATATGACACGCCGCTTCCATCCGGATATGCAATCCCGGTTAAATTACCATTTCGGTCGTAAGTATAGCCGGTAACTGCGCCCATGCGGTCTGTAAAGGAAAGAGGAAGGTTCAAAACCGGATCATAGGCAAGAGATGTAGCGTTTCCTCTTCGATCTGTCTGTGTGAGAATATTTCCATTTCCATCCAGCTCCATGGAAATTTCATTTCCTACCGCATCCGTAATCTTGATCTGCCGGTTTTTTATGTCGTATGTATAACCGGTAACATCCCCCTTGGCGTTTGTCTCGCTTACCCTGTTATAGTTCCCGTCATAGGCATAGGTCAGGGTGTTGCCCAGTGCATCTTCGCCGGTCAAAATGTTATGCATCGGATCGTAGGTGAATTCGGTTTTTGTCCCTAACGCGTCTGTCGTTGAGATTACTTCTCCAGCTGGACTAAATTCATAAGCGGTCACTCTGCCATCCGGCGCTGTGGTAGAAATCTCCCAACCATTCGCGTTGTATACATGTATCGTGGTATTTCCCGCCCCGTCCGTCTCTTTCAGCAGGCGGTTCATCTCATCGTAAACATAGGTGTAGCGGTGTCCTTCTCCGTCTGTACAGGCAACCGGAACCGCCTCGTTTCCCTCGTATACAAAGCTTGTCACACCTTTACAGGCATCTGTAATCGCAATCAGACGGTTTAATTCATCGTAAGCATAGGAAGTGGTGTCTCCCTCCCCGTTGGTCATTGTGAGAAGATTTCCCACTTCATCATAAGTATAAGTGGTTACATTTCCTTCGTAATCCGTTACCGTCAAGGGCAGATTGAGCTCATTGTAGGTAAACGACGCGCTGCTGCCATCCTGTCGGATTTCTGACAGAACATTTCCCCACTCGTCGTAACGAAAGCTTACTGTTACGCCATTGGCATCCGTTTTGGAGGCCAATTCGTTATCTGCCGTATACTCGCTGATTTCCACGGTTCCGTCCGCATATTGGATTTGCGTAATCCGATACTGATCGTCATAAACATAAACCGTGTCGTTCCCCCGGTTATCGGTAAACGTATTTTCTCCGTCACCATACTCTATGGTACAGGTATTACCGTTTGCATCCGTCTGCTCCGTCACCCGGCCCTCGCCGTCGTAAACGTTCAGAACCACCCGGCTACCGTTCTCGTCGTACCAGGCTGTCATGTGGTGTGCGTCATCATATTCATAGCGCCTGTCCGAACCTTCCGGATCGATAGTTCTCACCAGATCGCCCGCTTCATCGTACTCGTAAGACAGGCTTCTTCCGTCCGGAAGCCCGATTTGTGTGATCCGGCCGTCCTCGTCCATGGTAATATCAAAGACTTTTCCGGATGGAGATACCACCTGCACCAGAGTATACTCATCATCATATTTCAGAGTCGTGGTGTTTCCTTTTCGATCTCTGGCGCTGTAAAGCAGACCCATAAAATTGAATACCCGGACATTTCCCTGCGCATCTTCCAACTCCCAGCCGATGGAGTCCGGGATTCCCTCTCCATCTTCTGTCTCGATATCTTCATCCAGCGCTTTGTATGCGGCAGATGAAAAATTTTTATCCGCGTTGGAGGCGGAAGCGCGTAACACACCGCTTTCAAGTTCTGTATTTTCTTCCGGCTGCGTCTCATCATCCATGCCGACCGCGGCGATATCAATGGAATCCACCGGGGTCAGCACCATGTTGTAACCGGCCGGCGCTTTATAGGTGCCATCTTCCTGTTTTGAGAACTGCAGGCTGCGTCCGCTCCCATCTGTATACAGTATCGTCCCATCCTGCAATACCATAATCCGCTCTCCCCAGGGAGAGTTCCAGCCCATGCCAAATTCAGAGCGGAAATATGGAGTCTTGGAGTTATAGCTGCGTTCGATTCGGAATACTCCTCCCAGCTCCTCCAATTCTGAATCCGTCTGGTTCATATAAAAGTTGCCCGAAATCATATTGATGGGCTCACCGTTCAAGGGATGCCGGAAATCCACGCCGTTTAAATAGCTGTCCAACAGGTATTTTTCCAACCCAACCGGCGGCTTGAAGGTGTATTCCTCATCTGTCTCGGGATTACGGATAAACAGAATATTTCCTTCTTCATTCAACTGGAAATCAATATGGTTGTCAGTGCGCAGCTGATTGACCGACACCCCGTAATGCCGGGCAATGCGGGTTAAAATATCGGTCTGCTTAATGTCGTAGAGCAAAAAGTCATCGGTGTAGATGACAGCGCTCTCCGCTTCCTCGCCGCTCTGCTCCGGCTCCCCGTCCTCGCCTGTCTCGATGGTTTGCCCGACTGCCTTTACGCCAAGCCGCACAATGGTGTTAAGTTCAATATCATCCGACGGTATCAGCGCAAAACTCTGCCAGTTTCCATCTTTTACAGGGCTTTCGCAAACTACCACCGGGCCGCTTGAAACCTCCTCTGCGGCCTTACCGTAATTCGGATACACCGCAGTGTTTTCCGCGGTTACCGGGCCGTCAGCAGGATTATCTGTTTCATAATCCGCCGGTACCACTTCATAGCTCACCTCAGAACCAGCCTGAGAAATTCCGTGTCCCACAACAGCTAAGGCGTTTCTTCCGTTTACCCCGGTCTTTTCCACAACCGCATCCACCTCGGCAGTGAGGTCATTGATGTCCATAGTGGCGAAATCCGTGTTGGGAAGCTCTCCCTCCCAGGATACGACCAGCTTGGGGCCGTACATACTACTGCTCTTATTATAGATTGTCTCGTAGGGCATCTGTTTGCCCTCTCCCTCATGCCCTGAGCTTGGTTCCACCTGGGCTGCCAGGGCAAAGCCGGCCTGAATCTCCTGACCGGTTACCCACTTTTCCACTGCCTTGGTCACATCAAATGACAGGATTCCATTGGGCGTTTCCACATACTGCAGGTCCAGGACTTCCCCCATTTGGCCTTCGTTGGGCATGGTTTTCCAAGTCAGTGTCGTTGCGTTCCAGTTTACTGTAGGCGCGTAAGCACAGAGCGCAGTCTGTCCCTGACCGTTACAGGTCTGACTTCCCACGGAAAGGGTTGCGCTTACGATCCCTCCCCGTCCCATGATAGAAGCGATGTTCATCCCCAGTGCCATAAATACGCGGCAGTTTTTAAGCGCATCGTGGTAACCCACATAGGAATTACCATTGTCGCCGAAATATTTATCCGGGCTGCCGCTTGCTACATTTGCATAGAAAAATTCGCTGGGCGTCAGCACAAAGGGACCGGGATCGATCCGCACCGGATATTCCCGGTCAGTGTCCTCCAGCCACTCCTGATCTGCGGTCAGAGTCATGAGGCCGTCTGCGGATGCAAAATTAAGCTTAATCCGGTCGCTGGCCTCACCGCCCGCATCGATCATAGCCGGAGCCTCGACCACGAACACCGGCTCGCTCTTTTTACGATCATAGGCAATGACGCGGTTTCCGTCCTGATCCAGCTTCAATCCATTGGCACTGATATGGTATTTAAAGACATTTTGTTCCGTCGGTTCCAGAAGAATGATATCCTCTTTTAGGCTGTTTCCGACCAGCGTGTATTGAAAATCAATATTTTCATACACGTCGCTGTATCGGATTGCGTTTTCAGAAGCCATGCTCCTGGAAAAATCTCCGCCCTTCGGTTGGATTTTCAGCGTATACTCATCTTTTGTAATGGTGATTCCTGCACTGTTCATCCGCTTCGGAACTGTTATAGTGTAAGGTCCCGCCTCATTCCGGTACACGGAGGGAAGCAAGGCCATCCTGGCGGTAATCGGTCTATCCTCATCCTGGGCCTCCATCAATTTGTCGGAGTCCAGGTTCTGGAACGTATTGCTGATTGACTCGATATTGCCGTCCTCGTCCAGGTACAGCCCGGAATAACCGCCGATCACTGTAGTATAGGAGCCTTCGCCGGTCTCATAGGTGCGGTATGCATCATTAAACTGGACTAATTCCCCGTCAGGCTCATCGATCATATCCTCATAAAAGATCTCCGGAGCGCGCAGTTCAGCCTCGGACGGAGATGCGATGTCCTCCGGCAATTTGGACGGCAGTTCCGGCTGCTCAGGCACGATCTCCGGTTTCGGCTCAGGCTGGGGATCGGGTATGATTTCGGGGTCCTTTATTTCATTTCCGCCCGCATTTCCAGGTTCTTCGGATGGATCGGTCTCTTCCGTGCCATCCGTCTGGGAACCGTTTTCTCCTCCCGTTTCATCCTCGTTTTCGGAGCCGGTTTCCCCCTCGGATCCACTCTCGTTTCCGGAACCGCTTTCTCCCCCGGTCTCGCTCTCGTTTCCGGAGCCGCTTTCTCCCCCGGTCTCGCTCTCGTTTCCGGAGCCGCTTTCTCCTTCGGTTCCGCTTTCATTTCCGGAGCCGGTCTCTCCCTCGGTTCCGCTCTCATTTCCGGAGCCGCTTTCTCCCCCGGTTTCACTTTCATTCCCGGAACCGGTCTCTCCCTCGGTTCCGCTCTCATTTCCAGAGCCGCTTTCTCCCTCAGTTCCACTTTCGGTTCCGCTTTCATTCCCGGAGCCGGTCTCTCCCCCGGTTCCGCCTTCATGTTCAGTTCCGCCTTCCGCTTCACTTTCGTTCCCGGTCTCCGTTCCGTTTTCGGAGGTGCCATCAGACTCTTCATGATTTCCTTCGCGATCGGAACCGCCTCCGATTCCATTTTCATGCTCAGAACCGCTGCTGTTCCCGGAACTATCCCCGTTCCCGTCACTGCTTTCGTTTACCGGATTTGTATCCTGGTCCTGAATCCCGATGTCCTTTAACGACAACGGTTCCGGTCTTCCAAATGAGACGTAGCGCGGACGGTTTGCGGCTGCCTGCGCGCCGTACGCGATCAACGGAACAACATTTGGGGACACCATCGCGGCCGTCAGAATCAAACTGACTGCCTTGGCCAATAATCGCTTCTGTTTTCGGTTGCTTTTTCTCACACGCATTTCCCCCTTTGGTACTTTTGCATAATTTAAGAATTAAATATGTGCCAATACAAGGAATTTTAACATCTGCAATCACCCAAATAGTAATCCGTCTCTGAACTATTTTCTTTTTGTCCCCTGTATCTGATAAACTACTCTATTTTCACTCTGAGGAATATAACGGCAATAAAACAATCGCCGGCAAACTGCGCCAGGGCCCATTGAATTTAAATAAGGCCCGTCTGGCGACGGGCCTTAATCACACTTCTGTTATACCGATCTTTCCTGAAATCACCTTTTCAGGTCAATCATCTTTTCTTCATATCACACTGTCCCTGCCGTTCCTCCCCCTTCCCCCAAACAAGATTCCGTCTCATAGATTTCCCCTTCCTTCATCACAAACGCGCAGTCCAGCAGCGCCTTGGGGTCTTTCATCAAATCGCGCTTCCAGGCCGAAATATCGGCATACTTTCCCACCTCCACCGTTCCGATACAATCCTCCAGTCCCAGGATACCGGCGTTGGTGCTTGTGGCGGCCTTTAGGGCCTCGAATGGCTTCATGCCGCTGTTCATCCAGGCCTCGTACTCGTAGCCGCTCTCATAGTTCTGGTGGACCGCCACAAAGTCCGTGCCGTAACCCAGGCGGATTTTGCTGTGGCAGATCACCTCCCGCCCGGCCTGCAGCGCTTCCCGGTAAAGCTCCAGCTTTCTGCGGAATTCCGGCTGCTTGTCCTTCAGCCGCTCCGGGTCGTAGTGGACGGCCTCCTCGTAGGGCGAGAAAGTGGGCACCAGGTAGATTCCCCGCTCCTCAATCATGGCGGCCGTCTCCTCGTTCATCAGGCTTCCGTGCTCCATGCCGTCGATCCCTAAACGGATCAGCTTCTGCATCAGCTCGTTGGTGTACACGTGGGCGGTCACCGTTTTGCCCAGCTCATGGGCAGTGGTGATGATCGCTTCCAGCTCCCCGTCGCTTAACTGCTGCTGGACCGGCGTGTCGTAAGGCGTAAAAAAGCCGCCTGTCGCCATGATTTTGAGGAAGTCCGTGCCATACTTCACCTGCTCCCGGACCGCGTTGGCAAAGAAGTCCCGGCCGCTTCCCAGCCCCGGCCGCTGCCGCTGCAGCTGCCCGGACAACTGCGGATTGCGGGCAAAGCCCTGGCTTAAGTCGCCGTGGCTTCCCGCCGTACAGAGAAAAACCGGAGCGGCCACGATGCGGGCTCCCGGCAGATATCCCCGTTCCACCGCCTCCTTCACATCCAGAACACCGTAACCGTTGCTGGTGATTCCCCCCACATGGCGCACCGTGGTGAAGCCCCGGGCAAGTGCCATTCTTGCGCAGCGGGCGATGGCCAGGGTCTTGGCTTCCTCGCTGGTGGTGTACACCTCCTCGCGGACCGTGTGCCAGTTAATATAATCCATGTGCATGTGCGCGTCGATCATGCCGGGCGTCACCTGGCAGCCCCGCAGATCGATTTCCAGGGCATTTTCCGGCTCCGGAACCTGCGCTCCCACCGCTGCGATGCGCCCGCCGTCCACCAGGATACTCTGCCCCGGCTTCCACTCTGCCGTGACGCCGTCGTAGAGCTGTCCGCAGCGGATGATTTTATATCGTTCTTTCATGTTCTTCCTCCGTGAACGCATTTATTTCCGCCTCACTGCCGGGCTTCTCCGGCTCCACGGCCTTAAACTCAGCCTTAAACTCATACTCCGGCGGCTCCTGGCCCAGGAGATGGCGCACGAAGAAGTCCAGCTTTCTGCGGATAAAGTACAGGTCCGCGGGCACGTTGTGGTTCACTCTTGGCAAAATGAGCAGCTCATAATCCTTGTTACAGCGGATCAGCCGGTCGCACAGCCGCAGGGTCTGGGACATGCTCACATTGTCGTCCAGGGCGCCGCAGGCCAGAAACAGCTTTCCCTTCAGATTTCCCGCCAGGCGGGTGATATCTCCCTGCCCGTAGAGTTCTTCCTGATACAGCCCGTAGTAGCGTTCCGTCCAGGAGTTTTCGTACATCCGCTGATCGTAGTTTCCCGCGGATGCCACGCCTGCCCGGTAAATCTGCGGGTAGCGGAACATGGCGGACACGGTGGCGTAACCGCCCCCTGAGTTGCCCCAGATGCCCACCCGGCTCAGATCCAGGAATGGAAATTGTTCCTTCAGCTCCGGCAGACAGGCCGCGTGGTCCGCCAGACCGGCGCACTCGTGGATGGCTTTCCAGCTGAATTCGTGAAACCGTTTCCCTCGCCCAGGCGTTCCCCGGCCGTCCAGGATAATTCCGGCGATGCCTACCTGGGCGAACCCCTGGAGGCCGCCCATCGCCTCCCGTCCCATGGCGTTATCCCAGGTAAATTCCCTTGGCACATTGTAGAGCTGGGCTCCGCCGTAAATGTAATCGATCACCGGATATTTAGCATCCGATGAAAAACCGGCGGGGCGCACCAGAATCCCCCAGAGTCTGGTGACTCCGTCCGCCGCCTTCACCGTAAAACGCTCCGGGATCTGATAACCTGCGGCCAAAAGACCGCTCACGTCCGCCCGCTCCAGCTCCCGGATCAACGCGCCCTCAAGATTCCTGAGCACCGTCACCGGCGGTAGGTCCACCCGGGAGTAGGTGTCCACAAACGCCTGCTCTCCCATTGTGACCCGATGCACCGCATCTTCAGGCGTGAGCCGCGCCAGCCCGCTGCCGTCAAAGTTCACGGCAAAGAGCTGATAATAGAGGGGATCGGAGCAATCCGGCACATTGTTTGCCATAAAGTAAATGCGCCCGGCCGCCTCGTCCACCTTTACCAGCTTCTGCACAATCATTTCCCGGCACGCCGCGTCAAATAGGTCGCCCTCGCATGCCCCTGTGTCCAGGCGGTAGCGATAGAGGTGGGCGTATCCGCTGCGCTCACTCTGCCAGAAGGCCAGCTTCCGGTCCGCGGTCACAAAGTTGGAAAATTGATAACTGCCGAAGCCGTCCAGCTGTCCAAAGGCTCCCAGATTCAAAAACGTGTCCGTGGTCTCCCGGACGATCTGCCTGGCCGCTCCGGTGGCAGCCTCAGCCAGGTACAGCCTGCCCTCCCCGTACCCCCGGCTGAACCAGGTGAAGTAGAACCCGCTGCTGTCCGGCAGCCAGCGCACAAAACTCTTTTCTTCGGAGGTGAACACCGGGTCCAGATACCCAGGCGCCTGCACCATGGTCATGTTCCGCAGCTTCACGTCCCCCACGCAGAGCGCAAAATGCGGCAGCTCCCCATCGGAATCCCCGGCAAAGGGACATGGGTACTCCCACAGCCTTGGCCGGATGTCCTGCTGCGAATCCCCAAAGGATTCGATGGCGTAAAGCTTCTTTACCGCTCTGCGGTCCGCCCGGTATGTGACGAAATAGCGCCCGTCCGGGCTCCACAGCACCAGCGGATGCTCTGCGGCCCCCTGGCGCTTCACCGTAATCTGGCTGTAGACGTCCACGTAGCAGCCGTATTCGCAGAGAGGTTCGCCGTCAAACGTCAGCTGGGTTTCCCCGCCGTCGTCCAGAAGATAAAGGTTGTGTCCGCGGTAAAAAAGACGGCAGTGACCGTCCGGAGAGATGCTAAAGCCGCTTTTCTCCGACCGGCGCGCCTGCGCCGGGTCTGTATCTCCGTTGAGAGTCCCCTGGGGATTCCCGGCTTCACCGGAACGAATCTCCTCCTCGCCAGTCAGAGAGTTGACCCGCACATTCACCGTCTCTTTCCCGCTTTCCCCATGCGTTTCCCGTCCATAGGAAAAGAACACCCCGTCCAGCCAGCGGATCTTCGGGCTGCCGTTTATTACCATCTCTCTCGTATATTGGGGCAGCATCCGCTCCGCCGCCCGGTATTTTTCCAGTAAATCCATCATCTCATTCTCCCTGAAAGCTCCAGCTTATAAAAACACCTGGACGCCCGGCCCCAGCGGCAGGTTGAACACCACCCAGACCACCATCTGCACCACCCACACCAGCAAAAACGCGATGGAATAGGGAAGCATCATGGAAATCAGGCTTCCCATGCCGAACTCCTTATCGTACTTTTTCGCCATGCCGATGGCAATGGGTATGTAGGGATAAATGGGGGTGATCGCGTTGGTGCAGGAATCGCCGATGCGGTAAATCACCTGGGCGAAGGCCGGGCTGTAGCCCAGCATCATCATCATGGGCACCAGGATCGGCGCGAAAATGAACCATTTTCCGGAGCCGCTGGTCATAAACAGGTTCACCACGCAGCACAGCAGGATAAAGAACAGCATCAGGGGAATTCCCGTAAACCCGGCGGCCTGCAGGGCATCCGCGCTCTTAACCGCAATGATCATGCCCAGATTGGTGTAGCTGAACATATTGATAAACTGTGCGATGACAAAGACCAGCACAATATACCCGGTCATCCCCTCCAGCGCCTGGGCCATAAACAGCGGCACGTCCGAGCTGTTCTTCAGGGTGCCCGCCACAACGCCGTAGATAACGCCCACCAGAATGAAATAGAAAATCAGGATCGGTACCAGGCCTGCGATAAACGGACCGTTTAAAATGGACCCGTCCTCCCCGCGCAGGATTCCGCCCCTGGGAATTACCATGAGCGCGAAGGCCAGGATAAACAGCACGCTGAAAATGCCCGCCGCCCGCAGCGCCTTACCCTGGCGCTCCGTCAAGCCTGCCTCCCCGGCCTCATTTCCCTGGGCCCGGTAGGTTCCCAGACGGGGCACAATGAATTTCTTGTTGACAAATACACCCGCCACCGTCAGCGTGAACACGGATACGAACATAAAGTACCAGTTGCAGGTGGCGTTGACCGTCATGGAGGGATCGATCAGCTGAGCGGCCGACTCCGTAACGCCGCTGAGCAGCACATCCGTGCCCGCCACAATGATACAGGCCGTAAAACCGGCGTTAGTCGCCGCGTAACCGGCCAGAAGCCCGGCCACCGGATGCATGCCGACGGACTCAAAGGCCGCCGCTGCCAGCGCGGGAACGACAATGATGGAAGCCTCGGAGGCAATGCTCCCGTTGATGCCCAGAAACAGCACGGTGGCGGTCAGACACCACAGCGGCACGCCCAGAATCGCCCGGCGCATGGCTGTAGTAAGCAGGCCCACCTTCTCCGCAAACCCGATGGCGATCTGCATGGCCAGCACCAGCCCTAATGGGGTGAAGGTCTGGAAATTCGTCAGCAGGTTCTCCAGCAGCCAGACAAATCCGTCCTTGCTGATCAGACTGTTGGACGTCACCGTGTCCCCGGTGGTGGGGTTCACCACGCTCACTCCGGCAGCGGAACAGAGCATGCTGATCACCGCCAGGATCAGGCACAGCCACAAAAACAGGATGTAAGGGTGTGGAAGCCTGTTGCCCGCCCGCTCGATAAAATCCAGCACGCGCCCCCCTCTTTTTTTCTGCATCGCTTTTTCACTCATATGCGCATTCCTCCTTGGTACTTCATTTTCTTTTTTAGACCGTGGTCTTATTATAAGCAAAAAATAAGAACGGCGCAATTACATTTTGCCATTCTTAATTTTATAAAGTCAAACTGTGATTTTTATGCAGTTTTTTCTCTTCGATTCTTTTAATCTTCACGATAGCTCCGATAAAACCGTTCCAGCTTTGGCATACTGGCCTCTGTCAGGTCGTATTCCCCCTTGGCCAGGCACCAGGATATCAAAAGGCTTCGCTCCTCCTCAATGATGTCGGTCACGATCTGGCTGCAGTCCAGCTTTGCCGTCAGCTGCCCCAGCTTTTGGCCCTGGGACACGATGGACGACAGAATCCTTCGCACCGCCCGCTCCTCCCCCCAGAAGGAGATTCCCGTGGTGCCGGAAAGCTGGCTGATGTAAAGACTGGTCAAAAGCTCGGCGCCGATTTCATTTGACAGAAACTGAAACATATAGCGGTTGATCTCCAGAAGCTGGTCCCTGGCATGGGCTTCCCGGCAGATCAGACCGTAAAGCTCGATGTATTTCTGATCGAATATCTCGTACAGGGAATCCAAAAGCTCCGCCTTGGCGTGAAAATAATAGTAAAATCGCCCTTTGGAGCACCTGGCGCCGCGCAGAATGTCCTCCATGGTCGTATTCTGGTATCCCTTCTGGTAAAACAGCTGCCAGGCCGTGTTTAAAATCTGCTGCCGCTGCCGCTGCTCGTTTTCCTCGTCCTTTGTCCGCATACTCCATTCTCCTTACCGGCTCAATGTGATGAGTTCCTGTTCTATTTTTGCAGGTTTGGAGGAAAACGTCAAGTGTTTATTGCGGTGATTTCCGGACGCTCAGATACCCGATTATGTGTTCTGCCACCGGGACCGGATCCGCCTTTAGCAGTTCGCAGGCGCGAAACATTCCGTATCCGTCGCCTCCGGCCCTGCGGTAATTTGTGATGCACAGGGTAAAGCTGTCCTCCGGCAGGATGTCCCTGCCCCCGTATTGCAGGCGGACCACCCGGCTGCCGGGCTCGCGGGTAAAATCCAGCCGATAATCGATTCCCGCGTAAAAGTCATAGTGAAAATACCGCGGTTTGGGCCGCAGAAAACGTCTGTCGATCCCAAAGCCCCCGCTCTCCTCGTTTAAAAACTCAGCCGTCCACTCCAACGCGCTGCGCAGCACGGCTCCGCTGCACCGCACCGTGCACAGGGTATTTGCGCTGGTGTAGGCGAGGAATACATCCGCCACGCGCACCTCGGCGGGCAGGCCAAGGGCCGTGTTGGAAAGGCAGGTGGCGGAAATCTGCGCGCCGGTGACTGCCAGCTGCACCCGGTTGATAAAATCAGCCAGCGCGGACCCGTGGAGAGCCATGTGCACCCGGTCCTGTATGAGAATCGGGGCCGGCAGCGTGCAGATCCGCCCGGACTCCCAATTTTCCAGGGCCTGACGGAGACCGGTTAAGGCCGGGAGGGGATCTGCCGGATCAGGCGTGAAAGGAGCCTCCCCCACAGCCGCCTCTTTCAGACGCGAGACAAACCGAATCTCCCCGTCCATGCCAACCGTGCCGGTGACATCCGCGTAACACCCGCAAAAGCAGCCTGGCTGTACCGCGTAAGAGCCATACAGCGGACGGCCCGGCTCCCTCAGATGCTGATGCCCCGTGAGGAGCAGGTCCAGGCCCGGCTCCCGGCAAAGCGCGCAGGCGGCATTCTCGCCGCTGTCATCCAGAACTTCCCCTGTGGCGGGGTCTTCCTCAAAACCTCCGTGGTAGATACAGACCGTCACGTCGCAGCGCCCCCGCAGTCCGCCCAGCACCCTGCGGGCCGCGTCCAGCGGCTTTTCGATGCAAAGCTGCCGGATCGTCTCCTCCCGCTCCCATCCCGCCAGGGCGTCGGTACACAGCCCGAACACGCCGATGCGCAGCCCGTTCTCCAGCGTAAAGATCCGGCTCTCCTCCACCGGCAGAATCCCCGCCCGGCTGTCAATATTGGCGCAAAGGCAGACCGCGCGCAGAGAGGTCAGATAATCAGCCAGATAGGGCAGGCCGTAATTAAAATCGTGATTTCCCAGGGTTACGGCGTCGTAGCCACAGGCGTTCATCACCTGCGCCGCCGGGTGCGGCGGATTCGGTTTGCGCCCGGACTTTTGCTCCAGCTCCCGTTCCTTTTCCCTGAATTGCCGCACAAAAAAAGTACCGGCGGTCCCGCCCTGAAGCAGGTCCCCGCCGTCAAAAATCAGTGTATTTCCATCCTTATCAAATTCCCGGCCAGCCGCGTCCAGCCCGGCCTCGCCGGGCCGGGCGAACAGCCTGCCGTGGATATCGCTTGTATACAGGATTCGGAAGGTTCTCTCCCCCATGTTTTTGATCTCCCCCGGTTACGTTTCCAAAAACTCCTTCATGATCTCCCCGCGGATTTCCAAAAACGCGGGGTCCGTGCGGTCCCTGGGGAACGGCAGGTTTACGGGCACGATCTTCTTCACCACGCCCGGGTTCTTGCCCATGATCACCACCCGGCTGCTGAGGTAAATCGCCTCGTCGATGTCGTGGGTAACGATCATCATGGTGGTTTTGTCCTGCTCCCAGATGCGCAGCACCTCCTGCTGCATGGACATGCGGGTGAAGGCGTCCAGAGCGCCGAAGGGCTCGTCCAGCAGCAGAAGCTGGGGCCTGGTGGCCAGGGCGCGGGCGATGCTGACGCGCTGCTGCATGCCGCCGGAGAGCTGGTTGGGCACGGCGTCCGTGAATTCGGACAAACCCACCAGGTTGATGTAATACTCCACCATCTCCTTCTTCTCCGCTTTGGGAACTGCGTCGGAGATCACGAATTCAATGTTCTGCCGCACGCTCAGCCAGGGAAAAAGTCTGGCTTCCTGGAAGATCATACTGCACTTGGGGGACGGCCCGTTTACCGGTTCGCCGTCCAGCAGAATCTCGCCGGAGCTGATGGATTCCAGGGTGGTGATCAGCTTTAACAGCGTGCTCTTTCCGCAGCCGCTGGCGCCCACAATGGCTACCATTTCCCCCTTTTTGACGGTCAGATCCACGCCGGCCAGAACCTCGAACTTCTGACCCCGGATATAAAAGTTTTTGTACAACTGGTGTATCTCAAGAATATTTTCATTTCCAGCCATGGTGTTTCGCCCTCCTTATTTGCTGTCCGTGATGCCGCGGGTTTTCGCCAGATAATAGTGCTCCAGCCGGGTCAGCCCTCTGTCGATGAACAGGCCGATCACGCCGATTACCAGCACGCACATATACATGACCCGTGCATTTGCCGTCTCACGGGAAAGGGTGATCAGATAGCCGATTCCGGTGGAGGAGGCGATCATCTCTGCGGCCACCACGCTCATCCAGGCGTTACTCATGCCCAGCCGCAGGCCGGTGAGGATGGCGGGGATGGAGGAGGGGACAATGATCTTGAAAATGGTCTTCAGGGTGGGAATCCGGTAGGTGTACGCCACCTCCAGCAGCTTGTTGTCCACCGACTGGATTCCGTGAACGGTGTTGAGCAGCACCGGCCAGAAGGAACCGAAGGCGATGATCGCCACCTTTGAGGAAAAACCGATGCCCGCCAGCAGAATCACGATGGGCACCAGGGCGATGGTGGGAATAGGGCGCAGCACGCTTACAATGCCGCTGAACGCCGCGTTGACCGGCTTAAACAGTCCCATCAAAAATCCCGCCACCACGCCGCAGACCGCGCCGATCACATAGCCGCACGCCACGCGCCCGAAGCTGACGCTCAGATTTTTCCAGAGTTTCCCAGATTCGATATAGGACAGAAATGTTTTCGCGATTGTCAGGGGAGCCGGCACAAGGGATGCTTTCACCAGCCCGTGGGTTGACGCGAACTGCCATAAGAGAATTACCAAAACCGGAAACACAATGGCAATCCAAAGCAGGATTTTGTTCTGTCTTGCGCTGTTTTTGGAGTTAAGATTAAACATTTATAAACTTCCTTTCCATATATTCCGACGTGCGGCCGGCAGGACGGCTATGGCCGCGTTTACCGGTAGCCTGCGATCTCCAGGTATTTCAGCTCCAGAATATCGTCCAGCTCGATATCCGGGTTGGACAGCAGGTCGTTGGCTTTCATGAATTCCAGAACCTCGCCCAGCACCCGAAGGTCCTGTTCGGTCAGGTTGATTCCAAAGTTGGAGCCGCCGTACATGGTGGAGAACCAGCTTTCCTCGCGCTGGGTGATTCCGGCCAGCGTGGTAAACGCCTCTTTCTGGTTGGCTTCGCTCTCCGCCATCCAGTCGTCCACCCGCTGAACGGTTCTCAGCACCTTTGCGGTGATCTCAGGATATTTCTCACAGAACTCGGTACGGCCTAAAAAGGCGCTGATCTGGCAGGTGCCGCTGGCGGTTCCGTCCGCAAGCACGTGCACGTCGCCGGCCTCGATCATGGAGTTGAATTTGGCCAGCTGGTCCGCAGCGCCCTGCACCTCCCCTGAGGCCAGAAGCGTCACAGTGTCATTGGTGTTGACCAGCTCGATGTCGTTCTCCGTGAGGCCGAGGGACTCCAGGTAGGTCAGAAGCAGGTAGTGCGCGCTGGTACCGACGGAAACGGCGATCTTGGCCCCTTTTAAGCCCTGCGCGTCCGTGATGTCCTTGTTGACCACCAGGGGATACATGGTTTCCGTGTCGCAGTTGCGCCCAATGATCTTGTAGCCGTACTCAGCCGAGATTCCGGCGATGGCCGCCTGCTCCCCGAACTCCGCGAAATCCAGGTCCCCGGAGGCGAAGGCCTCGGAGATGGCGGGACCATTCTGGAAGTAGTCCATGGTGAAAGTCACGTTGCTGCCCTCAAACTCCTCCTCCAGATAGCCCAGATTGTAGGCCAGGTTCAACGGGAACTGGCTGTTGATATCTCCCAAATGGATCTCGATGGGCTCTCCGTCGTACACATAGCTGTCCAGAGCATTTTCCCCCGACGCTTCGGCTGCCGTGGTCTCCCCGGCTGTTGCGCCCTCGGCCTGGGTCTCCTGAGCCGTAGTCTCCGCCTCCGTGGCGGCCGTGGGCTGCGCAGTTGTCTCCGTCTTTGCTCCGGTTGAACATCCGGCCAGTGTCACTGCCATGCAAAGTGACAGTCCGATGGATAGTGCTTTTCTCATGTTACGTTCCTCCTCTTGGTGTGTGGTGTTTTTTCTGTAATACATCGCAATGTGTCACAGTTTCAGCAGCTTCGCCGCATTATTGTAAAAGAAATCCGGCATTACGGATTCTTTTATCCCGCAGGTCTCGTAAAATCCGGCAGCGTCCACAATGTTGAGAATCGGGTAGGCGGTGCCGAAGAGCATCTGGCCCTTCATCAGCGTGTTGGCGGCCTTTACGTAATCCTGGCTCCCCGCGCCGGTCAGGCCGTACATGTCCGGGACAATGTAGATATTGGGGGAGTTGAAGGCCATGGCCATCACCTCCAGGTGCCAGGGCCATCCGCCGTGTCCCACGACGATTTTAAGCTCCGGGAACCGCTGGAGCAGAGCGCCTAACTGGCGCACCGTATCCGGATCCACAACGGGCAGGAGTTTTGCGCTGTAGCTTACAAACAGGACCAGATCCTCCCGCTGAAGCTTCTCATACATGGGATAGGCCACCGGATCGTCGAACCGGTAGGGCCTGGGCTGAAAGGTGGGCTCTGCGCTGACCCCGCGGATATCCCAGACCGCCCGGAAGCGGTCGATCTCTTCCAGCGCGCGCTCCCCGTCCGTGGGATCGATGTAGGGGAACACCATGAACCGTCCGGGATACCGGGAGACCAGCGGAAACATGCCTCCGTCCTCCCCTCCCAGGTTCTTGCGTTCCGGGACCACGCAGAGCTCCACCCCGGCCAGGTCCATTTCCCGCACAAACTGTTCCAGATTGCCTGTGCGCTGGGATTCGGATACGGTAAAGTCAAAGGCGTCGGCGAGCCTGGCAAAATGCGCCTGTTCATTTTGGAACATAGTCAGATAATTACCGAAGGGCGGGCGCACCCTGAAATCAATTTTTTTATACACAATAACACTCCTATGTGAAACATCATGTTCATTTTGTTAAAATTAGTATATAATAGGGGTAACGAAAAAAATATGAGATTTCTCACATTATGAAGAATTTTGGAGGATGAAATTGAAGAGCGCAAAGAACCCGGAAGCCACGGACAGAATTTTGAAAGAAAACGGATTTCTGCTTCACTTTTCCTTTGATATCCGCCCCTATCTGCGCGTCACGGAGTACGAGAAGGGCGAGTACATCATCCGCAACACGGATCAGCTGACGCGGATTCTCTATCTGGTGAGGGGCACGGCCAAGCTGTACGGATTTCACAAAAACGGCAGGCAGTCCCTGATCAATTTTTTCACGCCGCCCAGCTTTTTCGGCGTGCCGGAACTGTTTGAGGAGAACAAGCGGCCTTTTCCCATCGTGGCGCAGACGAAGTGCCGCTTTATCGAGGTGGACACCCGGGGCTGCAGGGCCGCCCTGCTGCAGGACGCGCAGTTTCTCCGGTTCTGCTGCAGCATGGCGCTGAAGCAGAACGTGGCCCAGAACCACCGTTACATGTGCCTGACCGCCTATCCCAGCCGCAATAATCTGGCTGCCTGCCTGCTGCTTCTGCAAAACGACGGGGTCCTGTCCGTGAAATACACGGAAATCGCCGAGTACCTGACCATCTCCTACCGCCATCTGATGCAGCTGATCTCGGAGCTGTGCGAAGAACGCATTCTGGAGCGGGTGCCGAAAGGACTCCGCATTCTGGACTGGGAACAGGTGCGGGCCTTGGCGGATGAGATGCGGGAGGACGATCATGGGGCGGGGAATTGAAAAAGCCGCCCTTAAACAGGCGGCTCACTTTTAAAAGTCTTGCCGGATCAAAGTTCTTAAGTTTCGTCCATCGGCAATATCACCACAAACTCGCTCCCCTCGTCCAGCTTCGACTCCACCCGTATGGTCCCGTGGTAATAGCCCACGATGTGCTTCACTATGGACAGGCCCAGTCCGGTCCCGCCCTGCTTGCGGCTGCGGCCCTTGTCCACCCGGTAAAATCTCTCGAAAATGCGGTCCAGGGAGTCCTCCGGGATGCCCACCCCGTTGTCCCGCACCCGGGCCACCATCTGGTGGTCCGCCTCCCGGACGTTCACCCAGACCTGGCCACCGGGCCGGTTGTATTTGACCGCGTTTCCGATCAGGTTGGTGAACAATTCCCGCATGTGCTGGGCGTTGGCGCGGATCATCAGGGGCTGGCAGTCGATGTGGATGAACACCTGGCCTGCGGCGGCCTGGGGCTTCAGGCTGCCCACGATCTCCTCCAGGAGCACGCTTATGCGCACGTCGGTCATCACTACCTCCGCCTCCTTTGTCTCCAGCCGGGAGATCATCAGGATGTCGTTGATCAGGCCGGTCATGCGCACGGCCTCTTTTTTGATGCGGCCGGCGAAATCCCGCTGCATGTTCTCATCCCGGATCAGCCCGCCCTCCAGCAGCTCCGCGTAGCCCTGGATGGAGGTGATGGGCGTTTTCAGCTCGTGGGAGGCGTTGCTGAAAAACTCCTGGCGAATTTGCTTTTCCTTCTCGATCCGGGCCAGATACTCCTCCACATCCCGGGACATCTCCATGGTGGTGTCCGCGATCACATTGATCTCCGGGTACGGGCTTGGCTCAAATTTCAGGGAGCGGTAGTCCCCCCTTACCTTTAGCATCTCCCGGGAAATCACCCGCAGCGGCCGGGTGACCGAGGACACAAAACGCTCCGTCGCCGCGATGGAGCACGCCAAAGCCAGCATAAAACTGCCCATGGCCGCCGGAAACAGCAGCGGAAGGTATTCCCGCATGCCCGAATAAGGCACGGCCAAACGCAGCACGTTGTCCGAGTGGGCGGAGCGCATAGCTACATAGAGCATGGTCCTGCCCAGGGTGGCGGAGCGGCGGATGGCGTACCCGCTGCCCCCCTTAAGGGCGGCCTCCACCTCCTCCCGGTCCAGGTGGTTGTCCAGGGAAGCGGCCACCGCCCCCGTGTCCGCGGCCACCGATCCGTCGGCCGCAATCACGGTCAGGCGGCTGTCATAGCGGTCCGTGACCAGCTCCAGCCGGGCCACCTGGCCGTTTAAATCGCCGCCGTATTCCAGAAGGCTGTCGGCGCTCTCCAGAATATACAGCATGTCCTCCCGGGTGCTGTTTAAAATACTCCGGCTGCTGGCCCCATAGAAAATCAGACTGTTCAAAAACAGCGCCGCCAGCAGCACCAGCGCGAATTTTTTCAGCAGCGCTCTACGCATTTGTTTTCTCCCCGGTCTCAGGCTTCACCATCCGGTAACCCACGCCCCGCACCGTGCGGATGCAGGCCCCGCCGTCCGCGCCCAGCTTCTGGCGCAGGGTGCGGATGTGCATGTCCAGGGTTCTGGTCTCCCCGTCGTACCCGTAGCCCCAGATGCGGTTTAGCAGTTCGTCCCTCGTCACGACCCGGGAGCAGTTTTCCAGCAGGTACATGAGCAGCTCGTACTCCTTTAAGGTCAGCTCCACCGGCCGTCCGCCGGAATTTACCTCCCTGGTCCGGCGGTCGACCCGGATCCCGTCAAAGGCCAACTCGTCGCTCCTGTCCTCCCGCCTGCTTCTGCGCAACAGGCTGCGGACCCGCGCGGACAGCTCCAGCACGCCGAAGGGCTTCACCATGTAGTCGTCGGCTCCGCAGTCCAGTCCCACCACCTTGTCCAGCTCCTTCTCCCTGGCGGTGAGCACCATGACCGGCAGATTCTTTAAACCCTCGGTGCGGCGCACCTCCTTGATCGCCTGGATGCCGTCCATCCCCGGCAGCATCCAGTCGAAAATGGCCAGGGACGGCGGCTCTTCCTTCATGCGCGCCAGTCCCTCCTCCGCGGTCTCAAAGCTCTCCGCCTGATATCCAAAGCCCTCCAAAGCGATCTGCAGCAGATTGCGGATATTTTCATCGTCCTCTATGATATAGATCCGGTCCATGTTCCTTTTCCTCTCTCCGTCTCATTCCGGCGGCCGCGGCCGCCTCTGGAAACAGCATATCAAATCTGCGTAAAATCCGCCCCTTGGAATTGTAAAATCTATGTAAAATTTTAATATCAGATGCCGGTCAGAGCAGTTCCCGGTAAACCCGCAGCACATTTCCGGCAAAAACCGCCTCGATCTCGCCCGCCGTAAAGCCCTGGCGCTCCATCTCCTGAGCCAGTCTTGGCAGGTCCGCGGCCGTTTTCAGCTCCAGATCACCGCCTATTCCGTCAAAGTCCGAGCCCAGGCCGATGACCTGGATTCCGCCCACATTGCGGATATGCTTCATGTGGGCCACCATGTCGGCAACCCGGCTCACATCCTCGCCGCCCACAGGGACGTCCCGCAAAAATCCGCCGTAATAGTTGATTCCCATCACGCCGCCCCGCTCCGAAAGGGCCCGGATCATCTCGTCGGTCAGGTTCCGGGGATGGGAGCAGACGGCCCTGGCGTTGCTGTGGCTGGCCACAAAGGGCTTTTTCGTGTGCAGGAACACATCCCGGATTCCGGCGTCGTTTAAATGGGCCACGTCGATGATCATCCCCAGGCGCTCCATCTCCTCCACAAAGGCGATGCCCGTCTCCGTCAGGCCGTGCTCCGTGTCCGGCACCGCCTGGTAATGTCCGCCCTCCAGGGCTTTGCGGCCGTTGGGAAACGCCAGCTCATTGGGATGGTTCCAGGTGAGCGTCATCATCCGCACGCCCAGCCGGTAGAAATTCCGCAAAAAGGAAAGCTCTCCCTGGCAGACGCCGCCTTCCTCGACGGTCAGCAGCGCGGACATCTTTCCCTGCCGCAGGTTCTCCTCGATATCCGCGTAAGAGCGCACAATTCCGATCAAGTCCCGGTGTACCTCCAGTTCGGTATAAAATGTGTCCAAAAGCTTCATGCAGTATTCAAAGGGCGGCTCATCGATGGACGCCAGATTGGTAAAAAGCGCAAAATTCTGCAGCCCGTAATCACCGGCCTGCATCTTCTTTAAATCCAGCATCAAATTGTTTTCCAGCACCGAAACAGTTCCGCCCGCCCGGTGGTCCGCGTACAGCACCGCAATGGTGTCGCAGTGCATATCAACTACTCTCATATCTCCATCCTCTTTCCGGATCCCGCCTGTTGTGGTTCACAGTCCGGCAAAATGCCGCCGGAGCCGTGAACCGTAAACGCTCACCCATCCATATTTTACGCTTATCTTACCATATTATCCCTGAAATTTCCAGAGGGAGGTGAGTCAGCCTGTCGCGAGGTTACTCGCTCCGCAGGGCGTCGATGGGATTTAAGTTAGCCGCGCGGCTGGCGGGCATGTAGCCGAAGAGCAGCCCGATGCCCACGGATACGCTGAAGGAAATGATAATAGCCGCCGGTGTGGGCGTGGCGTTTATGCCCACCGCCGCCCCAACCGCCGTGGTGGCCACGCAGCCGATGAGAATACCTATCAGACCACCCAGGGAGCTGGTCACGGCCGCCTCGATGACGAACTGCCGCATGATCACGCTTTTATCCGCTCCCAGGGATTTGCGGATGCCGATCTCCCGGGTCCGCTCGGTCACGGACACCAGCATGATATTCATAACGCCCACGCCCGCCACCAACAGGGAGATTCCCGCGATTCCGCCCAGCATACCGCTCATCATGGCGATCTGCTCGTTTAAAGAATCCAGCATCTCGCTCATGGCCGTCACCCGGTACAGGTCGTCGTCCTTGAAAATCTCGTAGAGGTAATTTTCAATCTGTGTTTTGCACTCCTCCGCCTTGGTGGTGTCGATGATGGTAAAGGTGTAGCTGCTGATGTTGGCGTTCCGGGACATTTTCACGGCAACGCTGTAGGGCAGCCATACAAAATCGTCGGTTCCGCCCTGCTCCAGATCGTCCTCATCCTGGGCTTCCACCACGCCCACGATCTTAAAGGCGTAGCCTCCGACCTTCAGGGTCTCCCCCAGAGCCTTCTCAGCGCCGCCGTAAAGCTCCTGGGCCACGTAAGCTCCGATCACGCACACCTTCTGGCGGGCAGCGATATCCGCGTAGGAGAGATTTCTCCCCTGCTCCAGCTTGTAGTCTTTGATCTCCAGGTACTGCTCGCTGCGGCCCGCAACGCTGGTGGAGGTCAGGGAATCGTCCCCGTGTTTGATGGTGGTGGACACCGTAACGTTGGGGCTGAGGCCGTCGAACAGGTCCGTGTGCTCGTCGTAGAAGGCGTACATCTCATCCACATCCAGAGAGCGGGAGGACAGATTGGTCACATTCACATTGATCTGATTCACGCCCATGCTGGCAAAGCTCTCCACCACGCTTCCCATGTAGCCGTTGACCAGGCTCACCAGGATGATCACGGCGGCCACGCCGATGATGATGCCAAGCATGGTCAAAAAGGAGCGCATCTTGTTGCCCCATATACTTCTGATCGCCAATTTAAAGGATTGCAGCATAGTCTTTCACATCTCCGTCAAAGGTAATCTTCCCATCCGCAATGCGCACCACCCGCCTGGCCTCCATGGCGATGGAATTGTCGTGGGTGATCATTACAATGGTGTTTCCCTCATCATTCAACTGCTTCAAAAAGTTCAGCACGTCCCGGCTGGTCCTGGAGTCCAGCGCTCCCGTGGGCTCGTCGGCCAATATCAGGGAGGGACTGCCCGCCAGCGCCCTGGCGATGGACACCCTCTGCTGCTGGCCGCCGGAGAGCTGGTTTGGCATACTGCGCCATTTTTCCTCCAGCCCCACCTTGCGCAGGGATTCCAGCGCCCGCTCTCTCCGCTCGGCCTGGCCCGCTCCGGCGTAAAGCAGGGGCAGCTCCACATTTTCCAGCAGGTTCAGCTTGGGCAGCAGATTGTACTGCTGGAAAATGAAGCCGATCATCTTGTTGCGGATTCTGGCCAGCTGCTTATCCGTCATCACGGCCACATCCTCCCCGCCCAGGAAATAATCTCCCCGGGTGGGAACATCCAGCGCGCCGATAATATTCATCAGCGTGGACTTTCCGCTGCCGGATTTGCCCACAATGGCCACAAACTCGCCGCGGCGGATGGTCAGGTTTATGCCGTCGTTGGCCCGGACCTCCTCGCCGCCCAGGGTATAAATCTTATAAATATCCTTCAGTTCGATTAACGGCTGTCCGGCCGCGCCTTCACAACGCGTTGCCTGCGCCTCCCGGTTTGTCTCTTCCATCCAATCCTCCTGGGGCCTGTATTTCATCCTGCGGGGCTCAGGTCGGCGTCAGCGCATGCCTCCGCCTCCCTGACGGTTTCCGCCGCCCTGGCCGCCTTCCGGCGGGCCGCCCATGCCTCCGCCTCCGGCCGGCATCATCATAAAACTGTTTACATTGCTGGCTGTGGATTCCGCCACATAGACCACGTCGCCCTCAGAGAGGCCGCTCTTGATCTCCACATAGGAGTCGTTTGTCAATCCGGTTTCCACCTCCACGGAGCGGAAGCCCGCGGGCATCGGTCCCTGCTGCTCCGTCACCGTCTCATCCTTCACATACACCCGGTTGCCCCGCATCAGGGCGTCCACCGGGATCGCCAGCACGTCGTTGGCCTCCTCCAGAGTGATCACGCCGTCCACGTTCATGCCGGGAAGCAGATCCCCCGTCTCGTCCAGGGTCACGGTCACCGGATAGGTGCTGACCCCGTTGGAGTAGGTGCTCTCCAGACTCACGTTGGTCACCGTGCCAGAGAAGGACTGGCCCTCAAAGGCGTCCGCCGTCACCGCCACCTTCTGCCCCACCTTCACCTTGCGGATATCCAGCTCGTCGATGGACATCTCAAAGGTCAGGCTGGACAGGTCGTAGATGGTGGCAAGAACCGTGGTGTTGCTGGTATTTTTGGTAATGTTGTCCCCAACCTTAAAATTCTTCGCGATCACCTGGCCGGAAATGGGCGCGGTGATGGTGTAATTGTCATAGCTGTCCTGGGTGCTCTCCAGCTTGCTCTGGGCGGATTCCAGCGACTCCTGGGCTTTGTCCAGGGCGTCCTTGTAGCTCTGAATCAGCTTATCCGCCGATTTGGAAGTCATGCGGAACATGGGTGTACCCTTGGACACGTAGTCCCCCTCGTTGACCAGCACGGCCTCCACCTCCACGCCGGTGCTTAAATCCGCATTCATGGTGGTGTCCACGGAGGCCTCGAAGGTGCCGTCCTCACTGCCCGAAAAGTCGCCGATCTGGGCCGTGGCCCGCATGGTGTCGGTCAGCCCCCCTGGATTGGGCACGGAAATGGTCACGTAGCGCACCAGCCGTCCGCCGGTCAGCACCCGCTCCTGGTTGGCCACCGCCTTCACGGTGCCCCCAATCTGCTCCCCGGTATCCGTCAGGGTGACAGTGACGCCGTTTCCCACGCCGATGGCCGCCGCCTCGCCGGAGAGAAAGGGGATGCGCAGCTCCATCACATCGTCGCTGTAAATGTCCGCCAGCTTGGTATTTCCGCTCACCTTGTCGCCTGGGTTCACGTACAGCTCCTTGATATAACCCGCCTCAGTTGCCTTGTAGGTGTTTCCGCTGTAATCGTTTAAGGCGTCCTGATAGTCCTCAGTCGCGTCCTCGTAGGAGCTGTTGGCACGCTCCAGGGAATTGTTGGCGCTGGTCAGCTGGGTCTCCATGCTGGACTTGTCGATCTCATAGAGGACCTGATCCTTCTCCACCTGATCCCCCTCCTCGAAATTGGCGGACAGCACCTCCCCCTCCACCAGGGACGTGATGCTGTAGGTATCCTTGGCCGCCAGAGTGCCCGAGGAGGACAGCTCGGAGGTGATATTGCGGCGCTCCACACTGGCCGTGTTCTGGGTCTTGGCCGTAGCCGCGGCCTGTTTGGCCTTGGAATTGCGGTAAGCCATGAAGCCGATCAGCGCAGCGGCCACAAGAAGCAGCGCGACGATAATTTTGACTCCTTTTCCGCCTTTCCTTCCCCGCTGTTTTCCCTTTCCGGAGGGCGTCCGGCTCTCTTCGCCCTGCCCGCCGCCGGACGGCGTCTCGCCGCCTTTTTTCCGAAATTTGAACTTAAATTTCCCGTCCATCCCGCACCTCATCTATCAATATTCAATGGCATCCACAGCCGTATAGCTGTTGCTGCCGGACGATCCCTGGCACACCACCACCACCTCATCCCCCACCTGGACGCTGCCGTAGATGGAGAACAGATACTGTAACTGGGAGGAATTCAGCGCAATGGTGATGGTGCCGTCCCCGTCGATCAGCTCGGAGTCGGAGGAGTCGTTCAAATCCACCTCCAGCTCAATGGACGTGGGTGTGATCACATCCGTGGACTTATAGTAAATATTCTTGACCTCGCCCTTGACCAGAATGTAGTTGCCCACTCCGTCCTCGTCGTCCCAGCCCGAGGTGGTGTAGGCCCAGATGGTTTTGGACTTCACGTTGTAGTAAATCACCGCGAACCCGCACTCCCTCTGGGACTGGTTCACCGCCGCCAGGCTGCTGGCGACGCCGTTTAGGAACACGTTGGCGTTCTCCGTGCTGAAGGGGACTGACTCGGAAACGGAAAAACCCTTGCGCACCAGGATGGGGCCCTTGCGCTCGTCGTCCAGAATGGTGATGGGGTTGATCTCCCCGTCGGAGTTCAGCTCGCAGCCCAGCACCGCGCCGTAAATCTCATTGCTGTCCTTTTTCTTGGCTTTCAGCAGGTTGTAGAAAATGTTCACGCAGTCCGTCTGGTTCAGCACCTCGTCGGGCTGACGGCTCACCTTTTCGTTCAGCTCGAGATAATTGAACTTTGAAATGCGGGAGGTGGCCAAATCCCCGGTGAAATCGCTGTCCGCGTAACCCAGCATGGTCAAAAACGCTTTCGAGGCGTCCTTATATGTAATATAGTCGTCGGGTTTGAACATGCCGCCCAGAAAACCGCTCATCCAGCCCTGGGAGGCGGCGATGCGGATATAGACGGCGTTTTCATGGTTCATCGGCACATCCGCAAACACGGAAACGCTGGATACCGGAAGATTTTCCCGATAGCTGGACGCGTTCACCAGCATTTTCGCAAACTCGGACCGCGTCACCTGGCCGGTGTAATCGGTGACGCTCAAAATCCCCAGAAGATCCACCACCTTTTTGCGCATATCGAAATTGGCGGTGGACGTGCTGGCGTTCACCGTCATGGGCGCGGCGGCCGTCACCGCCGTCACCGCGGCCAGGGAGGCATAAAAAAAGCGGCCTGCCTTGTATCGTCTCTTCATAACCGTTGCTCCTCTCAAATCGATGGCATATTTCTTTGTTTGCCCATACTTTACCATTTTAATGTGTTTATTTTGTGACTGGGAATTCATAATTTCAACTTTTTTCCAGATCAAATACAGGGTTCATTTTTAAAACGTTTGCAATAATTTTTTATATTTTTAGGGTAATGACAAATATTTTCTTATATTTATGGCGGCCATATTGAAAAAGTCTGATTTTAGTTCTATACTCAGGTAAAGAGGCATTTTTTTCTTTTCTCACATCAAAAGGGGGCTTATCTATGAATCTTTCGTATCTGGCACCTGTCGGCTCTGTCATCGCCCTGCTGTTTGCGGCGTATCTTGCGCGGGGAGTTCTGAAAAGCGATCCCGGTTCCCGGGAAATGGTCCGGATTTCCATGGCGGTGCGCAAGGGCGCGGGCGCATATCTGAAACGCCAGTACCGGGGTGTATTCCTGTTCTTTGTCGCCATGTTTCTGCTGCTGGCCGCCATGGCCGCGGGCGGATTCCTCACCATGTTCGTCCCCTTTGCCTTTATCACCGGCGGCTTTTTCTCCGGCCTGTCCGGCTTCATCGGCATGAAAATCGCCACCGCCGCCAACTGCCGCACCGCCTGCGCGGCCACGGACAGCCTGAATTCCGGCCTGAAGGTGGCGTTTAAGGCCGGGGCGGTCATGGGCTTCACCGTGGTCGGCCTGGGGCTTTTTGATCTGTCCTTCTGGTTCTTTTTCCTGAAATTCTGGTATTCCGACCCGGCCCACCTGGTGCTGGCCGCCGGACAGTCCCTGGAGAGCGCCCAGGTGCAGGCCATCACCTCCGCCATGCTCACCTTCGGCATGGGCGCATCCTCCATGGCGCTGTTCGCCCGTGTGGGAGGCGGTATTTACACCAAGGCCGCGGACGTGGGCGCGGATCTGGTGGGCAAGGTGGAGATCGGAATCCCTGAGGACGATCCCCGCAACCCAGCCGTGATCGCGGACAATGTGGGCGACAATGTGGGGGACGTGGCCGGAATGGGCGCGGACCTGTACGAATCCTACGTGGGTTCCGTGATCTCCACAGCCGCCCTGGCAGTGGCGGCTGGCCTGGAATTTAAAGGGGTGACCATTCCAATGGCCCTGGCCTCCGTCGGCATCCTGGCCTCCATCCTGGGTTCCTTCTTGGTGAGCACCCGGGAGGACGCCTCCCAGAAGGAACTGTTAACCGCACTGCGCCGGGGAATCTGGGGCAGCGGCGTGATTATCGCGGCGGTGGCCTGGCCTCTGATCCGCATCGGCCTCGGCCCGGGCTACACCGGCGTATACGCCGCCGTGCTCTCCGGGCTGGTGGCCGGTATCCTGATCGGCTACTCCACCGAGTATTTCACCTCGGATACCTACGGTCCCACCCAGAAGCTGGCGGACTCCTCCGTGACGGGCCCGGGCACCGTGATTATCCGCGGAATCTCCCTGGGAATGTATTCCTGCGTGTTCCCGGTGCTCATCGTAGGCGTGTCCGTGCTGGTCAGCTTCTATGCGGCGGGCGGCAGCGCCAACTTTAACATGGGGCTCTACGGCATCGGCCTGTCCGCGGTGGGCATGCTCTCCACCCTTGGGATCACCCTTGCCACAGACGCCTACGGCCCCATCGCCGACAACGCGGGCGGTATCGCGGAGATGGCCCACCTGGGCGAGGACGTGAGAAAACGCACCGACGCCCTGGATTCCCTCGGAAACACCACGGCGGCCACGGGCAAGGGCTTTGCCATCGGCTCCGCGGCCCTGACGGCCCTGGCGCTGATCGTGTCCTACATCAATCAGGTCAAGGTGATCGACCCGGAGTTTGTGTTCGACATGCAGATCACCAATCCGTCCGTGCTGGTGGGCCTGTTCATCGGCAGCGTGCTGCCCTTCCTGTTCGCATCCTTCACCATGGAGTCCGTTGGCGAGGTGGCCCAGAGCATCGTGGTGGAGGTGCGGCGGCAGTTCAGGGAGATCGCCGGGCTGATGGAAGGAACGGCGGACCCTGACTACGAGGCCTGCGTGGATATCTGTACCAAATCCGCCCAGAAGGAAATGATCCGCCCCGCAGTGGTCGCCATCGCGGCTCCCCTGCTCACCGGATTGATTCTGGGAGTCAACGGCGTGATCGGTATGCTGGCCGGGGCTACTGCCTGCGGTTTCATCCTTGCGGTCATGATGGCCAACTCCGGCGGCGCCTGGGACAATGCCAAGAAATACATCGAGAGCGGCAAACACGGCGGCAAGGGCAGCGAGGCCCACAAGGCGGCCGTGGTCGGCGACACCGTGGGGGATCCCTTCAAGGATACTTCCGGGCCGTCCATCAATATTCTCATCAAGCTGTTAAGTATGGTATCCATTGTGTTTGCGGGGGTGATTTTGCATTTTTCGATTATGTGAGATGGCGGTGAGGCGTTAAAAGCAGGGAGGCGGTCCGAAAAATGGATCGCCTCCCTGCCTTTTAATCCCACATCCAAAATTCATCTGTGATTAACATTTCTTTACATACCAAATTGAACCCGATCCCCATCTACACCAGTCCACCCCTCCAAAAATTATTTTTTATCCAACCATATGCTCAATCGCCTCTTCCACGGCAGCATTTAAACTTTTTCCATGTTCGATTGCATAGGTGGCAATCGTTCTGTGTAAATCCGGGCTGATTCTCACATTAAATGTTCCCTTGTATGGCAATTCCGGCTGTACACCGCGCTCTTCACAATCTTTCAAATATTCATCAATTACACTACGAAAGTCCGCTTCCAACTCGCGTACCGAGTCGCCCTCATAGGAAAGCAAGGACTTTACACCAATTACCTTTCCGTACAAACAATTATCGGCTTTTGAATATTCCACTGTTCCGTTATAATTCTTATAGGATAATAAGCTGCTCATAGTTGGCCATCCTTTCTCAATTTCTCGGTTACCTGATCTAATACATATTTTTTCAATACACCATTGGGATGCGGCTTATGAAAATTAATTACCTCGTTGCTCCCTTCTTTGATGAACTTCACTCCTGAACCGGTTCCGCCTTGTTTTAACTCATATCCAAAGTATGACAATAATAATACCATTTCATCAAATGTAAAATCCTTCGGTTTCTTCATGAGTCTGTCGATTAATTTTTCCTTCTTGCTCATCCTTACATCCCCTTTATCAATACTATACGCTTTTCATCCGATTTATGCAACTATTTTTAGTTGCATTTTGCCCATATGATCACCCGTTATTGTAATTTAAAACGTGTATGAACAAAGGAGAGGCAACTCCCACCCCGGGAATCCCTCTCCTTCTCCATACTCCCCCTCACATCAGCGGCGCAAACAACCGCAGCGCCCTGCCCGCCGCCCGCTTAAAGAACGGATATCTCCGGCATTCCTCTAGCGTGACCGGTTTACATTTCGTGATGGTCGCCTGGAAATCCCGCTCGATCTCCAGGACCACGGGATTCTTGTAAATATACGCGGCGCACTCAAAGTGCAGGTACAGGCTGCGGAAGTCCAGATTGATGGTTCCCACCACCGCCTTGCTGTCGTCGCTGATAAATTCCTTTGCGTGCACAAATCCCGGCGTGTACTCATAGACCTTCACGCCGGCCTCGATTAACTCCGGGTAATAGGTCCTGGCCAGAAGGTACGCGTACAGCTTGTCGGGAATGTGGGGCATGATCAGGGTCACGTCCACGCCCCGCTTGGCTGCGAAACAAAGCGCGTTCTCCATCTCATCGTCCAGAATCAGGTAGGGCGTCATAATGTGGACATAGTCCTCGGCCTGATTCAGGATATCCAGATAGAGCTGCTCTCCCACCTGCTCATTGTCCATGGGGCTGTCGCCGAAGGGGAGGACATAACCTTCCCCGCCCTCCACGGGCAGCGGCTCCCGCAGAAACGCCCGGTAGTCGTCCTGTTCCTTCTCGGTCACATTCCACATCTGCAAAAACATCATGGTAAAGCTGGTCACCGCGTCGCCCTTGATCATCACCGCCGTGTCCTTCCAGTGCCCGAAGCGCACCTTGGCGTTGATGTACTCGTCCGCCAGATTCACACCGCCCGTAAACGCGGTGCGCCCGTCGATCACCACGATCTTGCGGTGATCCCGGTTGTTCTGGTAGGTGGACAGGGTGGGCTTTATGGGCGAGAACATCTTGCAGCGGATGCCCTTTTTCTCCAGCTCCTTCGGGTAACCGTAAGGGAGCAGGATCAGGGAGCACATGCCGTCGTACATCACCCGGACCTCCACGCCCTCCTTCACCTTCTGCTCCAGAATTCCCAGAATCTGGTTCCACATCGTGCCGCGCTCGATGATAAAATACTCCATGAAAATAAATTCCTTCGCAGCCCGCAGCTCCCGCTTCAGCGCCTCAAACTTATCCTCCCCCAGGGGGAAATGGCAAACCGAGGTATTTTCATATACCGGAAAACCCGCCCAACGGTTCATGTATCCGGCCAGCCGGAACTGGGACGGATCGTCTTTGGCCAGCCGGTCGGTGACGGCCGCGTTCTGGGTCAGGCAGGGCGCTGCCATTTTCCGGGTCATTTTCAGGCGCAGCTTCAAAATCCTGGTCCGCAGCTGCACGTGCATGAACAGGAAAAACAGCACGCCGAACACCGGAAATACCAGCACCGGGATGATCCATGCCATCTTAAAGCTGGCGTTCTCCCGGGCGTTTAAAATATAGATTACGGCGAAGGAAGTGATGATCAGCGCAAGTCCGTAGGCGTAAATCAGATAATCTCCCAGCCAGCGGATCACTCCGAACAGGATCCCAACCTGAATCAGCAGGAACAAAATCACAAAGGCCGTCCGCCCAAACACGACGCGGAACAATCCGCGCAATTTCTTCATAAACGTTTTCTCCTTCCTCGCCGCCGTTTATTCCTTTGTCAGCCGGACGGTCAGTCCTCCAGAGCCTGGCGGATGTCCTCGATAATATCGTCCGCGCTCTCAAGCCCCACGCTGAACCGGATCATGGACGGGTCCACACCGGCTTCCACCAGCTGCTCATTGGTTAGCTGACGGTGGGTATGGCTGGCCGGATGGAGCACGGCCGTTCTGGAGTCCGCCACATGGGTCTCGATGGAGCACAGCTTCAGCTTATCCATAAACTCCGCAGCGGCCTCCCTTCCCCCTTTCAGTCCAAAGGAGATCACGCCGCAGGTTCCGCCTGGCATATACTTCTGCGCCACCTGGTAATACTTGTCGCCGGGCAGTCCGGGATAACGCACCCATTCCACGTCCTCCCGGGACTGCAGATAGGCCGCGATCTTAAGCGCGCTCTCGCAGTGCCGCGGCATGCGCAGGTGAAGGGTCTCCAGGCCAAGATTTAACAGGAAGGAGTTCTGAGGGGACGGAATGGACCCCAGATCGCGCATGAGCTGGGCGGTGGCCTTCATAATATAAGCCATCTTTCCGAACCGCTCCGTGTACACGATGCCGTGGTAGGACTCGTCCGGCTCGGTGAGACCGGTGAAACGGTCGTGGTGGGCCTCCCAGTCGAAGTTTCCACTGTCCACGATGCAGCCGCCCACACAGGAGGCGTGGCCGTCCATGTACTTGGTGGTGCTGTGGGTCACAATATCCGCTCCCCACTCAAAGGGACGGCAGTTGATGGGGGTGGCGAAGGTGTTGTCCACGATCAGCGGCACGCCGTGCTCATGGGCCACCTTGGCAAATTTTTCAAAATCCAGCACGGTCAGCGCAGGATTGGCGATGCTCTCGGCAAACAGCACCTTGGTGTTGGATTTGAACGCCGCGTTCAGCTCCTCCTCGGTGGAATCCGGGCTGACCAGCGTGCACTCCACGCCCATCTTGGGGAAGGTGACGGTGAACAGATTGGTGGAACCGCCGTAGATCGCGGAGGAAGCCACGATGTGATCTCCCGCCTGGCAGATGTTGAGCACCGCGTAAAAGTTGGCCGCCTGGCCGGAGGACGTCAGCATGGCTCCCACACCGCCCTCCAGCTCACAGATCTTCGCCGCCACCGCATCGCTGGTGGGGTTCGCCAGACGGGTGTAGAAATATCCGTTCTCCTCCAGATCGAACAGACGTCCCATCTGCTCGCTGGTGGTGTATTTAAATGTGGTGCTCTGGTAGATGGGAAGCTGACGGGGTTCCCCGTTTTTCGGCTCCCATCCTCCCTGTATGCAGATCGTGTCCAGTGAACGTTTCGTACTCATGCCAAATCCTCCTGTTGGTCGCTTTTTATATGTTTATTTTAACAAATTCCTCAGATGGTGATCAGATTGTACTCCCGGTTTCCCAGCCCAAGCTTCACGCCGTGGTCGATGCAGGTCTCCCAGTTGGTATCCGGGTGGGTGTCCTTAAAATGGTCGTGGTGGCAGTGCTCCTGCTCCGCCAGATAGCTGCCATTGATCACGGGCTGGCGGTTGACCGCGTCCACGCAGGCCATATCCAGGGCCACCGGATCAAAGGAGGCGAATATACCCACGTTGGGCACAATGGCCGCGTCGTTCTCGGAATGGCAGTCGCAGTTGGGGGAAACGTCCACCACCAGGCTCACATGGAAATGCGGGCGGTCCTTTAAAACAGCCCAGGTATACTCGGCAATCTTCTTATTTAAAATGTCGTTGGCCTCGTCGCACATGCTGTCCACCGCGTCCACGGGACATGCGCCGATGCAGCGGCCGCAGCCCACGCACTTGTTCACGTCGATGGAAGCCTTGCGGTCCTCAATGGTGATCGCCCCGTGAGCGCAGTTCTTTTTGCAGGAACCGCAGCCCACGCAGAGCTCCTGGTTCACAAAGGGCTTGCCGGCATTGTGCATCTCCATCTTTCCGGCTCTGGAGCCGCCGCCCATGCCCAGGTTCTTCAAAGCCCCGCCGAAGCCGGTGGACTCGTGTCCCTTGAAATGGGTCAGGGAAATGACGATGTCCGCATCCATCAGCGCCCGGCCGATCTTGGCCTCCTTCACATATTCCCCGTCGATGGGAACCAGCACCTCGTCCGTGCCCTTAAGGCCGTCGGCGATGATCATATGGCAGCCGGTGCAGAAGGGATTGTAGCCGTTCTCATAGGCTGCATCCAGGTGATCCAGGGCGTTCTTGCGCCGGCCCACATAGAGGGTGTTGCAGTCGGTGAGGAAGGGACGGCCGCCCTTGGAACGGATCAGGTCCACCAGCACCTTGGAATAATTGGGCCGCAGATAAGCCAGATTCCCGGGCTCGCCGAAATGTATCTTGATCGCGGTAAATTTATTTTCAAAGTCCATGTCCATCATGCCGGCCTTTCTGACCAGCCTCTCCAGCTTCTGCAGGAGATTTTCCTGTAATGTGGTGCGCATGTTGGTGTAATATACGTTCGATACTGCCATGATATCCTCCTTTGGAATCGTTATAATCCATTATTATACTTCATCCGGAGCGGATATTCAATCTACATTTGGAAAAGCCTTCCGCGACTTTTAACATTTTTCTAACGCCCCTGGTTCTTGCAAAAAGCTTCGTCCCTGTGTTAAGCTATTATCGTTATACAGAGCTAACCGGAGCCGGGTCCCGGCTCCAACATTCTCATAGACGCACCAACTGTATTGGCGACGGACTGACCTTCGATCAATCGTCCATTTTTCCGTTTTCATGATTTGCCCCGGGTATGCGTGCGAATGCAACCCACTGTCCGCCCACGGCGGACCGCCTGCCTGCGCCAAAACCGGGAATGCCGGACTCCCGGTCCGCGCCCTGGAAACAGGCAAAATCCAGTTAATAGGAGGAATCTGTTTGAATAAAAAATTAAATGAAAAAATTTCCGAATCTCTCTCCTGTGTCCTGCCGGTGACCTGCATCGTGCTGCTTCTTTGTATCACGATCACCCCCATGCCGCTGGACCCCCTTATGCTGTTTCTGGCCGGGGCCGCCTTTCTGATCGTGGGTATGGGCTTTTTCACCCTGGGCGCGGACATGGCCATGATGCCCATCGGCGAGCGGGTGGGCGCCAAACTCACCTCATCGGGGCGCCTGCCCCTGATCGCGTTGGCCTGCTTTATCATCGGTGCGGTGATCACCATGGCGGAACCGGACCTGAAAGTGCTGGCCAACCAGACCCCGGCCGTGCCGGACGCTGTGCTGATGGTGTCGGTTGCGGTGGGCGTTGGCATTTTTCTGGCCCTCGCCTTCCTGCGCAGCCTGTTCGGCTGGAGCCTGTCCCGGATACTGCTGGTCTGCTACGGCGTGCTGTTCCTTCTGACCGCCTTCGTGCCCGGCGATTTTCTGGCCGTGGCTTTTGACTCCGGCGGCGTGACCACAGGACCCATCACGGTTCCCTTTATCATGGCCCTGGGCGTGGGCCTGACCTCCGTGGGGCGCACCCGGGAGGGCGGGAGCAGCAGTTTCGGCCTGGTGGCCCTCTGTTCCGTCGGTCCCATCCTCTCGGTCATGCTGCTGGGTATGGCCTACAGCTCCTCCTCCGGCAGCTATACGCCCTTTACCATCCCGGAGATCGCCAACTCCCAGGACCTGTGGCTGGCCTTCCAGCGCCAGTTTCCCGAGTACGCTCTGGAAGTATTTTCCGCGCTCTTCCCCATCCTGCTGTTCTTTCTGATCTTCCAGGTCTTTTTTCTGCGGCTGCGCAGGCGGCAGGTGGTAAAGATCCTGGTGGGCATGCTCTACTCCTACATCGGCCTGACCCTGTTTCTCACCGGCGTCAACGTGGGGTTCATGCCCGCGGGGAATTACCTTGGAATGCAGCTGGCTTCCCTGCCCTACCGCTGGATCATGGTCCCGGTGGGTATGGTGATCGGCTACTACATCGTCAAGGCCGAGCCTGCGGTGCAGGTGCTCAACAAACAGGTGGAGGAGATCACCGGCGGCACGATTCCCGCCAAAACCATGATGCTGGGGCTCTCTGTTGGAATGGCCATCTCCCTGGGCCTGTCCATCTTCCGGGTGCTCACCGGTCTGCCCCTCTTGTACCTGCTGGCGCCGGGTTACGCCCTGGCCCTGGGGCTCTCCTTCGTGGTGCCGCCCATTTTCACCTCCATCGCCTTCGACTCCGGCGGCGTGGCCTCCGGCCCCATGACCGCCACCTTCCTTCTGCCTTTTGCCATGGGCGCCTGTGAAGCCGTGGGCGGCAACATCCTGACGGACGCCTTCGGAATCGTGGCCATGGTCGCCATGACGCCCCTGATCATCATTCAGCTGATCGGCCTGCTGTACAAGGTAAACGCAGGCAAGCCGAAACCCAGCCATACATCCCCCGCGCCCTCTGCCGCCGGGGAAATCATCGACCTAAACGAGGAGGAGCCAGCATGAGCCAAAACCGAATCCAATGGATCGCAGCCATTGTAGACCGAAAAAAGGGAACGGCAGCCGCAGAAATATTCCGCGAAATGGGCGCGGAGGTCCTGACCGTAATCCGCGGCCACGGCACCGCCAGCTCCCGGATCATGGACTGTCTGGGCCTTGACGAGCCGGAAAAAGAGATCGTCACCGGCATCGCCGGGCCGGGAGCTGCACCGGACCTGTTTAACGCCTTAAAATCCCGGCTGAATTTTTCCCGCCCCGGAAAGGGCATCGCCTTCGCGGTTCCCTTATCCGGCGTCAGCGCCGCCATCTCCGGCCGCCTGGACCTCCAGGCCCCGGCCCCAAAGTCGAATACAGCACCAAACCACCCAAAGGAGGACCACGCCATGTCAAACCCAACCGCCTATGAACTGATCGCCGCCGTCATCGACGACGGCCTGTCCAACACCGTGATGGACGCCGCCCGCCTGGCCGGCTGCCGCGGCGGCACCCTGGTCAAGGCCCGTGAAACCGGCGGAGCCGCCTCCCGGACCCTGTTCGGCCTGACCATGGCCGAGGAGCGCGAAATCCTCTTCATTCTGGTCCCCTCCGCGGACAAAAAAACCGTGATGAACGCCATCAGCCAGACCATTCTGCGCGAAACCGGAGACCACGGCACCGTGTTTTCCATGCCCGTGGACGCTGTGGCCGGGCTGGTACCGGAAGAGGGACCGCAGTAAAAGCTGGGCTGCCTCTTCCCCCTGCGGGCGGAAATCTCCGCCCGTCAGAAACATTTACGATCCGTCCTCACGTCGTTCCCCTCTCCGCAATTTCCATGTACAGCATCACCCGGTGGCATGGCGGCCTCTGCTCTAATACATCCAGGAGCGTCCGCACCGCCATCAGGTTGCTTTCCACCATCTTTGTGTCCAGGGACGTCAGCTTAGGCTTGCAAATCTCCGCGTAGTTGGAGTTGTCCTCCCCCATCAGCGAGACCTGCCCCGGCACATCAATTCCCATTTCCTGTAAATAGTCCAGCACTCCGATGGCAATCATATCCACCGCGCAGATGATCCCATCCGTTTCCGGGTGCTCTCTCAACAGCAGAGCCGCGGTATCCCTTCCCCCCTGGAGCGAGCGCTCCACATCCTCATAGACAATCCCTGTCACGGCTCCCCGGTACTTGGCGATGCCGTTCTCAAAGCCCCGCCTGATAATTCCGGCGCTCAGACGCCTGCTGTCAATGAAAAGCGCCAGCTTGGACCGGCCTTTGCGGACCAGAAAGTCAACCCCCATCTCCAGCCCCTGGGTCTCGTCGATTCCCACGCCGTAGACATTGGGCAGGTCGAGAAAACCGTTGATCATCACCACCGGGCACTGGGGCAGGTACTGTTCAATGGCGCGTCTCACCACATTGGTGGCGTAAAATGCTCCCGCTAAGATCACGCCGTCCACCCGTCTCCCCGCCACGGTGCTGATGGCTTCCACCACCTCGCCGTCCGTGGTGCCGGTATTGACCAAAAGACAGTGATATCCGTGTTTCGCCAGCTCCCCTTCCATATAGAAAAGCCCTTTGATGCTGTGCTCCGAATGCAGGCCAGGCATCACGGAGATCAGTACCCCGATGGTTTTGCTGGACTTTTTGGACAGGCCGCGGGCCGTCTCGTCCAGACTGTAGTGGTACTGATCCAGCAGAGCCAGTATTTTCTCTCTGGTCTCTTTTCCAACCCCGGGCTTATTGTTGATCACACGGGACACGGAGCTGGCCGAAACGCCGGCCAGCTTAGCAATATCGTAGATTGTCATGTTGTCTTCTCCAAAACTATGTGGGCTTTGATTGATCGTATAAATATAAATTGTTTCCTTATTATACCATACTCCCGGGGGCTTTTTCAATTATTCAAAACCTGAACTTATTCTTTGACGGCGGGAATATTTCCGGGTACGTCTCATTGTAAAGCTTGCTGAGAATATACTCCTCATAATGTCCCGTATACTCCGCCTCCATTTTCATATACCCGTCCGGGTCAAAATAAGCGGCGGCGCTGAATCCCGCCAGCCCGGAGGGCCCTTTCTTATTGTATGTATAGGTCACATTCTGTTCCGCAACATTGCGGTAACCATGCTCCAGCATACCGTCCATGGCCGCCTTCAGCGTATAGTGGGTGGTCATAATCTGATATCCCAGCGGATAAAGCTCCTCCACCGTGGCTTCCGGCTTTCCATCCGGCGCGGTCACGTCGGGGAACATTTTCCACCCTGGGACCCGCTCCGCCACATAGCGGGCCTGCTCAAGCGTCCTGGTTCTGACCACGGTGGTCATCTCCGCCCCCAGCTCATGGGCCCGCCTCATGCGCTCACAGCACTGGTCCATCATGGTCTCCACGTCCCCGTTGGTCCGCGCAATCAAGATACAGTCCGTGTCCTTAAGCGCGTCCACCGCCGCCTTCACCTTCGCGTAGAACAGCTCCTCCGGCAAAATCCCATAGCTGCTGGCATCCTCCATCTGAATGGCGCTGACCCCGATGGCCGCCAGGCGTTTGCACTCCCGGTAAATGGCGATGGGGCTTTTGGCCCATCCGTCGCCGATGTCCACGGCCAGGGGAATGTTGCTGCTCCTGGCAATCCGCCCGGCCATCCACTCGCATTCGGCAAAATTGGACGTGTCGTGCTCAATGATCCCATTCATAGCCATGGACAACTCGCCGCCGCTTAACATCATGGACTCAAACCCCACGATCTCCACCGCCCGGGCGGAAGCGCAGTCGTAAACACAGGGCACCATAAGGCAGCGGTTTTTTTCCTCAATCAACTGCCTGAAACTTTTATTGTACATCTGTCTCCATCCTTTTCTCTCCGGCTTTCCTCACCTGTTCCCGGTAAGCCGTATATTTTTGATCCCGCTCAATCCATTCCCCAAACCCGAAGGGGTGGAACTCATGCCCCAGCCTCCGGTCAAACTCGTCGTTCTCCGAGTAGACAGTATTCTGGTTGCGGAAATTTTCCCTGAGATATTCCAGCATCCCCTTGGTAGCCCCCTTCATACAGGCATGGTTGGAAACCAGTTGAAATCCCCATTGCTTCAGCTGTTCAAAGGTCACATCGCTGGTTCCTCCTGAGGCGTGCAGATCCGGATAAAAATGATAACCCGGAACCTCCCTTCCGATGCGAATGCACTCCTCCTCACAACCGGCGTAGTTGATGCTCTGGATCATGGTAATCTCAGCGCCCGCCTCCGCTCCCTGCCCGGCCCGGCGGATGGCTTCCTCAATTCCCAACCCATCCCTGCGAGCCATGGCCCCGGTCTGGGCCGCACCTCCGCCTCTGCAGTTGGTGCGGGCGATAATCATACATTCCGTTCCCTTCACAGCGTCCACCGCGGCCCTGATATTAGCCGCGAACAAATCCGCCTCCAGGAAGCCCGCCTTATGGGCATAACCGTAACCGCAGCCGATTCCGCCTCCGGCCTCATCCTCCACCGAGATCGCCATCGCCCCGGCCTCGGCCAGGCGCTTGCAGTTCCGGTAGACCTGAAGGGGACTTCCGCCCCCGTTCTCTCCGTCCACGATCAACGGCAGCCCCGATGAGCCCGCGATCCGCTCCGTGGCCCAGATATATTCCTCCCAGTTATACAGTCCACCCGGAATTCCATTCATGGAAAATTCCAGCTCGCTGCTGCTGAGCAGAATGGCATTGTAACCGCACAGCTCCACCGCTCTGGCGGAGGTGCAGTCATAGACGCAGGGGGCCCAGATAAATTCTCCCGCCTCCAGCATCTGCCGTATTGTCTTATTTGCCGCCATACTTCCTCCTTTTCCCAAACAGACGCCGCCTACAGACCCAGATACTGGTTCAGCACTTCCTTGGGGATCTCCGCCGTCAGTCCGCTGTAGGCAATATGGCCTTTTTCCATTATGTAGCATTTCCGGCTGGCGGACAGGGCGAAATTCACGTTCTGCTCCGCCAGAAGGATGGTCACGTTCTGCCGCCTCAGCGACGCGATAATCTCCCCCAGTTCCTTCACCACAATGGGGGCCAGACCCTCGGTGATCTCGTCCAGAAGCAGCAGCCTGGGATTCTGCATGAGCCCTCTGGCAATGGTCAGCATCTGCTGCTCTCCTCCGCTCAGACGTCCGCCCAGAAAGGACTCCCGCTCCTTTAATCTGGGGAACAGCTCATAGACCCGTTCCAGATTCCAGGCATTCTCCCCGGTCTGCGCCTTCCGCTCCGCCATCATCAGGTTCTCCCTGGTGGTCAGGGTTGGGAAAATGTGCCGTCCCTGGGGAACGTAGGCGATCCCCTTTCTGGCGATGCGGTAGGCGGGAAGCCCCACCAGCTCGTCGCCGCAGTAGCGGATGCTCCCGGTGACCAGACTCTTCTCCTTCGGGTTCAGATTCCCCACGATGGATTTCATCATGGTGGACTTTCCCACCCCGTTCCGGCCCAGCACGCAGACGGAATCCGCTTCCTCCACCTCCACGTTTACCCCGAACAGGATCTGGCTGGCCCCATAAAACGCGTTCACGCCGTTCAACTGTAAAATCATACCTGGGCACCTCCGAAATAAGCCTCTTTCACAAACTGGTTTTCCCGCACCCGCTGAGGTTCGTCCGTCACGATCAGGGCTCCCTGGCTCAGCACGGAGATGCGGTCGGAATAATGAAACACAATATCCATATCGTGTTCAATGAACACCACCGTGATCTGCCGCTGTCCGGCCAGACGGCGGATCATTTTCATGATCTCATATCCCTCCGCCCGGGCCACGCCCGCGGTGGGCTCATCCAGCATCAGAAGGATGGGTTCCATGGCCAGCGTGACCGCGATTTCCAGACGCCGCTGGTCGCCATAGGAAAGCAGGGCCGCCGTATCGTCCATTTTCTCCTCCATACCCACCAGTTTTAGAATCTCCCGGCATTCCTCCCGCAGATAACTCTTTTTCTTCGGAAGGAAATCATAGGTCTTTCCCTTCCGCTTGATCAGCGCGATGCGGATATTTTCAAAACAGGTCAGCGCAGAAAACAGCTTGCTGATCTGGAAGCATTTGGAAATTCCCAGATTGGCAATGTCGTAGGGCTGCATATAAGTGATCTCTCTGCCCTGAAAAAATACCTGGCCGCCGGAGGGGCGGGTCCGGTTGATGATCAGATCCATCAGTGTGGATTTCCCCGCTCCGTTTGGCCCGATAATCGCGTGCATCTCGCCCTCATAAATCTGCAGATTTACCTGGTCCGTGGCCTTTAACGCCCCGAAATTCCTGCACAGGTCCCGGGTCTCCAGCAGAATTTTGTCCGTTTTTCTCTCCATATCCACCACTCTTTCTACTCACTGTCGTGTTCTGCCGGCCGGTCCTGCCGTCCGTGCAGCCGTTTGAACAGCCTGTCCAGGGGGCCTCCCTTTCCCAGCAGTCCCTCCCGCAGGTAATAGGCGGTCAGCACAATGATCACGCCGATGATTCCCTCATAGTACATGGTCTTGACCGACAGGTAATTCTGGATGGTGGTAATGATCACGGACCCCAGCACCGGCCCCAGGAACACGGATCGTCCGCCCACCACGCACATCATGATGGCCTGCATGGATACATTCGCGTCCAGGGAGGTGGTGTAAGCGCCCGAATTGCGGAAGGCGTACAGGATACCCGCGATATTGGCGAACACGGCGGAGATCACAAAGATGGAAACCCGCATTTTCCGCACATTCACCCCCAGAAAGGTCATTCTCTCGTCATTTTCCCGAATTCCCTTCAACATCTGCACATAGGGCGACTGCACCAGGAGATAGATGAGCACCGCGCAAATCCCCGCGCAGATCAGGATAAAAAAGAACAGCTGCCGGTAACCGGACATCCAGGACGGAAGAAAATAGTAAGTAAATCCCACGGTTCCCCCCAGCTGAGCGGTTTTGTAGAGCACCAGCTGCACCGTAGTGCAAAGCCCCATGGTCAGGAAGCTGAAGGTCAGCATATTGTTTTTCAGGCAGGCCGTGCCCAGAAACCAGGCTACCGGAATCACGGTCAGCACGGATAAGATGCAGGCCGGGAGAAGGGGCACCTGAAGCTTGGTCAGATACACCATCAGCGCGTACCCGCCGAAGCCGAAATACAGCGCATGGCCCACGCTGGACATCCCCGCATAGCCGAACATCAGGTTAAAACTCAGCGCATAAAGCGCCATAATCACAATTCTGGACAGGAACGTGATCCCCACCTCGCTCAGCAGTGCGCCCAGCACCGCAAACACGAGAAATACCGCCGCTCCAATCCACAATTCCTTTTTCACACGTCCCATCATCACGCCTCCATCCCCTTGCTGAACAAACCGTGCGGTCTGAAAAACAGAATGACCACCATGCAGGCCGAGGCCACGCAGTTATAGTAGGTGGGAATCACCAGGGAGGCGATACCCGTGATCACGCCCAGTGTGGCTGCGGCGGGCAGACAGCCCTTCATATTGCCCATGCCGCCGATCTGCAGCGCGGGCATGACGCTGGCGAACACGGTTAACCCCGCTTTGGGCGAAATTCCCGATATGGGGGCGTTTAACGCGCCCGCCACGCCGCCCAGCCCGGTGCCGATCATAAACATGGCGATGTAAAGCAGATTCACATTGATTCCCAGGTTCTCAACCATCTTCCGGTCGCTGATAATGGCTCTGAAGTACATACCCAGCTTGGAGTAGTTGAGCACCACCCACAAAATCACACCGATTGCCAGCGAAATCGCAATGGTGAAGAGATAATAAATTGGGAAGGCCAGCCCCAGAGACTCCACCCGCACAACGCCTTTCAAAAATGCGGGAATGGGCGTGGCCCGCACCTTGTAGCCGCAGATGAACACCAGCACGTCGCACATGATATAGGAAAAACCCAGCATAATCAGCCAGCTGAAGGTCATGTCCTTGCCGTGCACCGGGCGCAGCACGATCTCCAGCAGCGCGCCCACGGCGCCCGGCACCAGCATACCCACCAACAGCGCCACGCCGAAGGGCAGCCCGGCGCTGGTCACATAGTAGCAGATGTAAGCGCCCACAATATAAAACGCGCCCTGACCGAAATTGATATTCCCGGTTCCCGCTACGATCAGGCTCATGCCCGAGGCCGTCAGATACGTCATCAGCCCGGAAGAAAGCCCGATCATAATACACAAAATAATTGAAGAGATCCCCATCGTCATACCCCGCTTATCCGTGAGGCGCCGGCACCTGCGGCGCCTCCTTGTCATTTACCCCCGCCGTTACTGAAACCGGCTCACATCGTACCCCTGGGATTCGGCCCAGGTCTTCATCTCGTCCGCTGAGGGAAGGTATTCGTCCCCGCTGAACGTCTCAATATTCTCACACACCACCACTTCCGGGTAGTTTTCGTCGTATTTGGAAGTTCCGTAGTAAAGGTTGGTGACAAACTGGTTGTCCACACCGGTTCTGAAATAGTGTTCGCCGTTGCAGTCCGAGTATTTCACCGCGGAGATCGCCTCGGTCAGCACCTGGGAATCCCGGTAGTCCGTTCCCGCGGACGCGCAGCTCTCCACCGCCTGTTTCAGCACATTGAAAATGTTGTAGATGGCCAGGCCGTTGTCCGACGGGAAATAGCCGTTCTCTTTCGCCACGTCCGTCTCCCTGTAGTCCTTGCAGAACTGGATCAGCTCCTCGTCCATCATGGTTTCATCCCAGAACGGCATAGTGAAAACGCCGTGGGTCTGTCCGTAAGGGAATTCCTCCCCTGCAATCAGCGGCTGATTGGTGGAACTGTCGGTCACCAGGTCGTTGTAAACGCCGCAGCTGGAAAGCAGATCGAACATGGACGCCTGCTGGCAGAAGGACACGAAGTTGGGGCCGCCGCCCTGCTGGAGCACCATGTCCGGCTTCATACCGGCCACGGATGAGATGATATTGGAAAATTCCGTGTCATTAAAATTGATTCGGAAGCTGGCCAGCATCTCGAAATCCGGGTTGATCTTCTGCCCCTCGTAAATCAGGAACTTCTCGGCGTCGATGGTGGCCGCGCCGTCGGTGCCCACGAAGCAGAAATTCTTCATGCCCTCCGTGCCCACGCAGTGGAGCGCCAGGATTTTTGCGAAGCCCCAGGCATTCTTGCCCATGTTGAAGGCGTAATCCGAGTAATTCCCCAGCGTGATCTGGGTGGATGTATTGGAGATCAGGAATACCGGAAACTTGTTCTGGGAAGCCCACTCCGCAGCGGACGGGGCCAGAGCGTCGCCGCTGGTATAAATTGCGCACACGGCGCCGGAATTCTTGATATCCGTCAGGCGCTGTTTGACCGTGGAGGCGTCGCTCTCGGGATCGTAGAGCTGGCAGCGGATCATTTTCCCGTCCAGACCACCATTCTCGTTGATGCGCTTGACCGCCGCGTCCCAGGCCGCGATCAGCCAGCCGTTGGTAGCCGCATGGGTGGAGGACATGTTGCAGATGATGCCGATCACCATCTCATCTTCACTGCCCGCCTCAGCCTTGGCCTGTCCGGTCTCCTGCTGCCCGTTTCCCGCCTCAGCCGCTGTTTCCTGGACCTGAGCCTGAGTCTGTCCGGACGTCCCGGAATTCCCCGCTGATCCCGACGAACAGCCGATCACGGATAGCGACATACACGCTGCAAGCACCAGGCCCAATAATTGTCTGCTTCTTTTCATGTAATTCTCCTCCTATCGTATAAACTCTTATTCATTTCCCATTGAAATACAGCTGGTTTGCATTTTCATAAAACAGTTTGTCCTTGTCCTGCCCGTCCAGAAAATCGCAGCGCTCGAACACTTCGATCATCTGACTGTAGGTGGCCCGGCGGAATGTCCCCGGTATATCCGGGCCCCAGATCACCCGGTCCGGCCCGCAGATGTGGAGAAGCTCCTTAAAATAAGTCAGCGCCTCCGAATAGGGATACCCCTCCTCCTCAAACAGGTCCGGCACCGCCGTCACATCGAACCACACCCGGCTGCAGCTCCCCAGACCAATCATGGCTCTCCATTTCTCATACAGCCCGGCATTTTTCCGCAATCCGTAAAAGGGAAGTCCCATGTGACAGATCACAAGCTTTAGCGCCGGATATGTATGGATCACCGTAGAAATCTGTTCCGGGCTGTAGCTGGGAAATGCCACCGGCCCCGGATCAATCACCACGATCATACCGAGCTCTTCCGCTTTTCCGAAAAGCCTCATCATCGCCGGATCGCAGATTTCCAGCTTTCCGTAGAGCTCGTTCAGCCCCCGCATCTCAAACTTCACAATTCCGATTCCGCGGCTGTGCCACTCCTGAAGCTGCGCCTCGCCTTCCCCGCGGATTTCCACACACACAGCCCCGGCGATACGGCCTGGATACCGCTTTGCGGCGTCCAGCGCCGCTTCCGGCACGCCGCTCTCAAGTCTTGCCATCAGCACGGCCTTTTCCACGCCGTACTCTTCCATCACTTCCATCAGGGTTCCGGCCTCAAATGCCGAGTCCGCCATATAGGGCGGCAGCCTTCTCCGGTCCCCCAGCGGCGTGCGCAGCATTCCGTAGGCGTCGTGCCGGTACTGGGTGATTGGATCAATCCACCCCGGCTCACGTTTGGGAATCAGATGCACATGTCCATCTATCCGCCTTCGATGCATGTTTGATACCTCCTGGTATTTCCTTGTCCTGTACAATGTTTTGCGCCGGTATGACAGCGCGCATCAAGCTGTTTCGCAATCGGTTTCATACTCAATCTTTCGTTTTCAACCTGTTTTCCGGCGTATATCCGCCTTATTAACACCATTTTTTCTATATTTTTCTTTATTTTTTACTTTTCAGTCACTTTAGTCAGTCTATTTTACTCAACCGGTTGAGTAACAGTGAAAAAAATAAAAAAGCGCTACCGGTATAAAATTAAAGCGATCATCTCGATGGGCTCATCCCCTGTATTGGCCAGCCCATGACCTTCGCCCGCACCTGTAAAGGTGACGTCCCCGGCTTTCACTTCCCGCATAACCCCGTTGTCGTTAAACTGTCCCACACCGCTCAGGATATAATAGGTTTCCGACTCGTCCTGGTGTACATGATACCCCAGCTCTGATCCCGGATATACGGTGGTGTGCGCGAACACACGCCCTTTCCCATACATCTGATCCGGTCCGTCCAGCAATTCCCGTACCGTTATCTCCCCCCTTCCATTAAACGGACTGGGTTTTCTCACTGCCGTCACTTCTGCTTTCCCTTTAACCACGCTACCTCCTCTCCCAGCCTGACATGCACATTGTTTTTATAGTATACAACAGTTCTATTTTCATTACAATGTGAAAAGCCTCCATTTTCCGGCCTCCATTTTTATACATATTGCACAAACTTTCATTAATTCCCCCTCCCGTTATCAACACTTTTTCCACTTACACAAAATCTGCCCGGACGGCGCGTTCTTATCCGTCCGGGCAGGCAAAATGCATCACAGCCTCTTTATAATCTCCTCCACATACTCCGCCGTCGTCGCGTTCCCCCCGATATCCGGCGTATTAAACGCCCCTTCCTCCAGCACGGTATCCACGCTCCTTCGGATCTTCGCCGCGCACTCCATCTGGCCAAGGTGCTCCAGCATCATGCAGGCGGACCAGAGCAGGGCCGTGGGGTTGGCGATCCCTTTGCCTGCGATGTCCGGGGCGCTGCCGTGTACGGCCTCGAACATGGCGAATTCCTCGCCCAGATTGCTGGAGGGCAGAAGCCCCAGACCACCGATCAGGCCGCTGGCCAGGTCGGAGAGCATGTCCCCGTAGAGATTGGGCATCACCATCACGTCGAACTGCTGGGGATTCATGACCATCTGCATGCACACGTTGTCCACGATCTTGTCGTCCGCCGCAATCTCCGGGTAGGCCTCGCGGATCTCGTAGAAAATATCCCGGAACAGGCCGTCGGAGATCTTTAAAATATTGGCCTTGTGCACGCAGGTCACCTTCTTCCGGCCGTGGGCCCTGGCGTACTCGAAAGCGTCCCGGATGATGCGCTCGCTGGCCCTTCTGGTGATGAGCTTGGTGGCGTGCACGGTGTTCTCGTCTATCTTCTCCTCCACTCCCACGTACAGATCTTCGGTGTTCTCCCGGAAAATTACAATGTCCACATCCTGAAAGGGCGTTTTCACCGCATGGTTGCTCCTCGCCGGGCGGATATTGGCGTAAAGGTCGTATTTCTTGCGCAGGAACACATTGAGGGACCGGAAGCCCTTACCCACGGGCGTGGTGATCGGGGACTTTAAAAGCACCTTGTTGCGCTCCATGGATTCAAACGCAGCCTTGGGAATCAGCTCCCCGTGGGCCTCGTACTCCGCCTCCCCCACATTGTAAATCTCATAGTCCAGTTCCGCGCCGGCCGCGTCCATAACGCGGATCACCGCATCCGTGATCTCCGGCCCGATTCCATCCCCTTTAAATACCGTAATTGTCTGTCTCATCGCTGTTTTCCTCCTACTGTCCTTCATCTGTTTTAATCCCCCCGGCCTTTTGCCGGATGGCGATCGCCTGCGGGCCGCGCTGGCGGCCCATCGCATCCAACTAAAAATGGGCAGACCGAATCCTCAGCCATGCCCCATTGCAAACCGCTGTTTAACACTATATAATAATTTTTTCTATTTGTCCAGTTTTTTCATTGTTGTTTTCACAACTTTTTAACTGTATTAATTGGTGTAAAGAACTCTGCCGTACGCCAACGGGTCCGGCAGAGTTCCTTTCGCATCTAACGAAAATGAGAAGATAACAAATTAACGGTTGCGGTTGTAGTTGATCAGGCATCCTGCCTTCACGATCTCCCGCTCTTCGGCCGTCATGTCGGCAACGTAGAGGTCTAATTCCTTCACGGTATCGCCGATCACATATGCCTTGATGTGTTTCATATCGCCTTCCAGGGCCTTGCGGATTCCCGGAACGTAGATGTAGTCGCCCACCTCGAACTCGGGATCGGCTTCCATCTGGAAGGGGATCATACCCCAGTTCATCACGTTGGAGCGGTAGCGCTTGGTAGCGTATTCCTTACAGATATTCGCCAGGCCGCCGATCACACGCTGGCAGCTGGCTGCCTGCTCGCGGGCGGAGCCGTCGCCGGGTTTCACAGCGTAAACCATGCTTCCGATCTCCGTCTCGCCTACCTTCACGTCCTCGTTTCCGGGGATGGTGCGGATGGTCTCAAATACGCCCTTTAACTCGGGAGCCAGGCCGGTCTCAGCCTCCTCTCCCTCGTTCACTCTGGCCTTCTCCAGCTGGTCCACAACCTTGGTTCTGCCCACATACTCGGGATCACGTCTGGACAGGGTGAATTCTGCCAGTCCCAGGGGATTGGATCGGAAGGAGGAGGTCTCGCCGGAGGGGATCAGCTCGTCGGTGGTGGTGACGGGATCCATAATCTTGGAGCAGACCTTCAACAGGATATTGTCGGTCAACGGGCTCATTTCCGGCCAATCCTTGATGTTGGGGCCGTAAATCAGCTCTTTCTCCGTCTCCGCCTTCTCGTAACCGAAGTATACGCGGTTCTTGTAGGAGCTATCGTCGAACTCATACTCCGGAATATTCCCCCAGCAGTCAAGCTCAGCCGCGGAGGTGAGCACGCCGCCCTTGGCAGCGGTAGCCGCGATGGAACGGGCGTCCATGAGGGCCACTGCGGACATCTGTCCGTTACCCGGCTTGGAGCCCTCGCGGTTGGGGAAGTTGCGGGTGGTGTGGCGGATGGAAAGTCCGTTGTGGCAGGGCGTGTCTCCGGCGCCGAAGCAGGGGCCGCAGAACGCGGTGCGGATGATTGCGCCGGCCGCCATCAGATCGGAGATGGCTCCCTTCTTCACCAGGTCGGCGAACACCGGCTGGGAGGAGGGGTACACGGCCAGGGAGAACTGGTCGCAGCCGCAGTCCTGTCCTCTTAAGGCGTTTGCCGCCTCGATCACGTTGGTGTAGTTGCCGCCCGCACAGCCTGCGATGATTCCCTGCTGCACCATGAGCTTGCCATCCTCCGTGATCTTATCCATCAGAGTGAAGGTGGATCTGCCGCCTGCGATCTTCTTGGCTTCCTCCTCCACGCCGTGGAGAATGTCCTTTAAGTTGGCATTCAGCTCGTCGATCTCGTAGGCGTTGCTGGGATGGAAGGGCAGCGCGATCATGGGCTTCACGGTGCTCAAATCCACGTAAACGCAGCCGTCGTAGTAGGCAACATCCGCCGGGTTCAGCTCCTTGTAGGCGTCCTCTCTGCCGTGGGCCGCCAGGTAGCTTCTGGTGTCCTCGTCGGTTCTCCAGATGGAGGACAGGCAGGTGGTCTCGGTGGTCATCACGTCCACGCCGTTGCGGTAATCCGTGGTCATATGGGAGATGCCGGGGCCCACGAACTCCATCACTTTATTCTTCACATAGCCGTTCTTGAACACCGCGCCGATGATGGCCAGGGCGATGTCCTGGGGTCCCACGTAGGGAGCGGGCTTGCCGTCCAGATAGATGGCGACCACGCCGGGACGGGCCACGTCGTATGTATCGCACAGAAGCTGCTTCACCAGCTCGCCGCCGCCCTCGCCGATGGCCATGGTGCCCAGCGCGCCGTAGCGGGTGTGGCTGTCGGAGCCAAGGATCATTCTGCCGCAGCCGGCCATCATCTCGCGCATATACTGATGAATCACGGCGATGTGGGGGGGAACGTAGATTCCGCCGTACTTCTTGGCAGCGGAGAGACCGAACATGTGGTCGTCCTCATTGATGGTGCCGCCCACCGCGCACAGGGAGTTGTGGCAGTTGGTCAGAACGTAGGGGAGCGGGAACTTCTCCATCCCGGACGCCTTGGCGGTCTGCACGATGCCAACAAAGGTGATGTCGTGGCTGGTCATGGAGTCGAATTTGATCTTCAGATTCTCCATGTTGCCGGATGTGTTGTGCTGCTCCATAATGGAGTAAGCCATCGTGCCCTTTCTGTCGCTCTCGCGGTCGGCTTCCCGCCCGGTCAGAGCCTTTACGTTCGCCGCTTCCGCTTCCGGAACGATCTCTTTACCGTTAACCAGGTAGACGCCCCCGTCATACAGTGATACCATAAAAATTTACCTCCTTATTTTTGCCCTTTTTCAATTCGGTACTTTTCTTTCTGATGATTCTAATATATACTATAAATAGTTTATAGGCAAATACTATATATCTTATAGCCTCTATAGAGTTTTCCTATACTTTTTCCGGCCTGTCCACAGCGCCGGTTACGGAGGAGGAATCACACCATGACCAGCAAGGAACTGATGTATGTAAAAACCATTGCGGAGGAGAAAACCATCTCCAAAGCAGCCCAGAAATTGTTCGTGGCCCAGCCCTCGCTGAGCCAGTCCTTACAGCGCATCGAGGAGGCCCTGGGCGCACGCCTGTTCAACCGCACGGCGGGCGGCCTGACCCTGACCTACGCCGGGGAGCGCTACTACCACATGGCCACTCAGATTCTGAAAATGTACCAGGACTTCGAGACCGAGGTCAGCGACATCAACAACCTGAAAACCGGGCGCATCCACGTGGGCATCACCAACCATCTGGGCACCATCGTGCTCTCCAGAGTGCTGCCCCTCTTCCACACCCTCTGTCCCAATGTGGAGGTGTACGTGTCCGAGGAAAATTCCTGCGTTCTGGACCAGAAAATCCTCAGCGGGGAGCTGGATTTCGCGGTGATGCACGCCCCCGGCCGGGAGGATTTGCAGCCCCTGATCAATTATGAACGCCTGAAGGACGATCCCTTTCTCATCGTATTGTCAAAGGACCATCCCCTGGCCTCCCAGGGAAAGGCCGACCCGGACGCTCCCTACCCGGTGCTGGACCCCCGCCGCTTAAAGGACGAGCCCTTCATCATGCTCCACAAGCAGCAGCGCATCCGCCAGGTGGTGGACTACGTGTTAAAAAAGGCCCGCATCCAGCAGCCCCGCATCATCCTGACCCTGCGCAGCTACCAGACGGCCCAGCTTTTGGCCGCCCAGGGCCTTGGCGTCACCCTGGTGCCCACGGAGTACGCCAACTTCAGCCAGACAAGCTTCAATCCGGCCTTTCTCTCCATTCCCGCCAAGTACGAGGCGGGCTGGAGCATGTGCATCTCCACCTTAAAGAGCGGATTTCTCTCCCGGGCGGACCAGATGTTCATCTCCCTGGTGCGGGAGCAGTTCGGGGACAAAGAGCCCGAGTCGCAGCCCTAGGGAAAGCAATTTTCAAACACACCCTAGCGGCGGCGCCCGGCGTCCGGAAACCACTGTCCGCATAATTGAATTTTAAAATGGATCATGCTATGATTTGATCAGAAAACAAGTGATCACGGTTTCCGCGCAGCGGGAAAACCGGCCAGACGAAAGAAGGTATTATATGAATCCGAAACATGCGCAGTACATGCTCACGGTATATCAGGAGGGCAGCATCACCAACGCCGCCAAAAAGCTTTACGTCTCCCAGCCCTCTTTGAGCCAGATGATCAAGCTGGTGGAGTCCAATTTAGGCGCTCCCATCTTCAACCGCTCCACCGATCCCCTGACCCTGACCTATGCCGGGGAAAAATACATAGAAGCCGCCCAGAAGATTCTCACCATCAACGCCAACTTAGCCCGGGAGATCGAGGAGATCAACGACGAGGAGCACGGCAAAATCCGCCTGGGCATCCCCGTACAGCGCGGAATGCAGGTTCTCCCTTACGTGCTTCCCAAATTTTTCCAGAAATATCCCCATGTGGACATCGTGATCTCCGAGCACGGTTCCGCAGCCATCGACAAGCTGGTGCTCGACGGTTCGGTGGACCTGGCCTGCATGACCACAGTGCCCAAGCACGACGAGCTGAACTACATCATCGTGGAGCGGGAAGAGCTGGTGCTGTTGGCAAGCCGGAACACGGAGCTGGCCCGGCGGATCCCCAGCGGCACCCCCATCTCCATTCTGGAGGCCCGCAATGAAAAATTCGTCTCCAACAAGCACGGACACAGCGTCCGGGCGCTCCAGGACAGTTTATTCATCACCAACAACATCCAGCCCAAGATCATTCTGGAGACTATGAGCATCGAGATCGAAAAAAAGGTGGCCCTGGCCTGCGACGCGGTGACCATCTGCCCCTTAAACTACATTGAGAACACGGAGGAAATGCGCGCCCGAGCGGCCCTCTACCCGCTGAAAAACACGGAGAGCCTGCGCCACTGCTACATCTGCCACCGCAAGGAGCTCTATCTCACCCGGTATATGAAGGATTTCATCGACATCCTGCTGGAGGTGGAGAACCCCTTCCTGAAGGACAGTCCGCTACCCAAAAATCAGGCCCAGGACGGCTGCCAGTAGAATGGTCTTGGGCACGCTTAAGTGAAAACGGATCATGACCACTGCGGTGATCACGGCGATGAACACCATGTTCCACTGGACCAGGTTGTTGGCCAGCAGGATGGAGTGGCCCATGGTCAGCCCCACGGAGAACACCATACCCAGGCACACGGGCCGCACTCCGCTCATGGCGGACTCCAGCGCCGGATTGTCCTTCAGCTTGATAATGAACCTGGCCGCTAACATACACAGCGTGAGGGAGGGAACCATCACCCCCAGGCTGGCGGCCAGGGAACCGGCCAGGCCCGCGGTGCGCAGGCCCACGAAGGTGGCGCAGTTGATCCCCAGGGACCCGGGCGTCATCTCCGCGATGGCCACAATGTCCATCACCTCCCCCGAGGTCATCCAGCCGAAGCGCAGCACCTCGTCGTTGATCACCGGAACCATGGTGGTGCCGCCGAAGCTGAAAAAGCCGATTTTGAGGAAGGACCAAAAAAGCTGCAGATAGATCATCTGTGCCGCCCTCCTCTCTTCACGGCCAGGGCTAAAAGCCCGAAGACCGCCCCGCCAAGCACCACGAGAATTTTGTTCACCTTGGTGAAGGTACAGACAAACAGCGCGATCGCCGCCAGCACATAGCTGGATTTATCGGTCAGGGATTTCTCCCGCAGCCGCAGGGCCGCCCCCAGGATAATGGGGATCACCGCGCAGCGCACGCCGCCCAGGGCGCGGGCCACGATCACGTTGCTCTTAATCGCCGAGTAAAAATATGTAACCACTGCGATGCTGATCAAGGCCGGCAGCGACAGCCCGAAGGCGGCCAGCACCGCGCCCCAGAAGCCCGCCACCGTATAGCCGAAAATGACGGAGGTATTGATGATCATAATGCCCGGGAAGGACCTTCCCAGAGAGAGGAAATCGATCAGGTCCTCCTCCTCGATCCATCCCCTCCGGTCCACGAACTCCTCCTGCATCTGGGCTATAATCCCCCATCCTCCGCCAAAGGTGACGCAGCCCATCTTGAACATCACTATAAAAATCGTCAGAAGACGGTTCTCTTTTTTTCTTTCCGGCGCGCACGCCGCCTTTGCTTCCTGTGTGGTCTCCAATCCGCGACCCCTCTTTCCATCCGTATTTTTCCATTACCGGCCCCAAGGCCGCCGTTTTATCCATTATACCGCCAAACAGGCTCTTTTTCACCCGTTTTTTGGCAAGGGGGACATATCTTTTTCCTTATATCCCGTATTGAAAAATGCTATATTGACCGGTGGGCGGCCCAGAGGCAGAGGGTTGCAGTGCAGGACCGGCGGGCGCGGCGCAAACCGCCTAATCTCCCTGCCGCACGCCTCAACCCTCCCCTGGCGCCCCATTTAATAACAATAATAATGATACCCCGTCCGCAGATAAACGCCCTTTCCCTGCCGTCCGCCCGACTGGAACACCACGTTCCCGGGCAGCACGCTGCCGTTCTCCAGCAGCCACCTGGCGTTAGCCCAGTTGGCCTCGGTGGGCGTGCGGTAGTAATTGCCGTCCCGGGTGCAGGAATACTGGCCCGGCTGGAACACCACGCCCTTGATGGTGCCCGGGTACCGTCCGCTGTTTCTGCGGTTTAATACCACGGAACCGATGTAGCGCTGCTCGTCGTCGGGACAATTCTGGGCCTCCCCACAGATCACGTGGGCCAGCACGTAAAGGTCCTCCTCAGTCCAGCCCTGGACAGCGCCGTACCCCGTCATCTGCCCGGAAGCGGCGCTCCCCGGCCCTTCGCAAATCTCCACCCTTCCTTCCGGCGCGGTCTCCAGCGCCGTCTCCATGCCCGGCCCGCCGAACTTCACGTAGATCACGCCAGGGCCGTTTACGCTGGCCACCGCCTCCGGGGCCATAGCCTGAATTTCCTGGGCCTGAACCGTTGTCGCCATAACCGCCGCCGCAAACAGGGCCGCCGCTGCAATCTGTTTCAATTTATTAAACATAAAAAAATCCTCCTGTTGGATTTGCATTCGCATCTCTTCAAAGAGGATTTTATCCATTTTTTCACTAATTATTACAAAATAATTACAAAAGCGTTAAATATATTGCAGGTTTACCGCAGCAATTCCCCGCAGCTTCCACCGTTCTCTATAAATCCCGGCTCTCCCCGCCGTTTCCCGCGGCCAAGAGGATTTCCACCGCTTCCCTGAGCGTTCCGTCCTCCCCCACATTTCCGGGGAAAATCACATAGGGGATTCCGGGGAAACGGCTCTCCGGCCCTGTTCTCCAGACCGGAACGCCCGGGCGGATCTGCCCGAGCACGTCGGCCCGTTTGACCTGAAGGGCCTTCACCCCCACGTCGGAGGAGGTGATCCCGCCCTTTGCGACCACGTAGGCCGGAGCCGTTTTCAGGCTTGCCACAAGAGACTGCACCGCGTCCGAAATCTTCACCGACCGCAGCAGCGCGGCCTCGGGCGTGTCGCCGGGAATCTCAAGCAGCGTCCGGCGCGTAAAGACCGCCACGGTCTGCCCGGCCGCGATCCGCCGCTCCATCTCCCGGACCGTCCGCCCGATCTCCTCCCGGAATGCCTCTGGGTCCAGCACCAGGTCGGAATTAAACTCCAAAAATGTAATCCCGGGAACCTTTTTAAGCTCAGCCAGCTGCCGGGTGGTCTTTTCCGTGTGGGAGCCCACGACGATGACGCCTCCGCGCCCGCCGCGCCCGTCAAGCAGCTCGCTTCCCGCAAGCAGCGGGCGGTCCTTGATGCCTCCGAACACCTTCACAAAGGAGGCGGCGGTTCGGAACATAAAAGACCTGCCCTGAGCCATTGCCCGGTAAAGCGCCAGGCAGAATACGCGCAAATCCCCGTAATCCACCGCGTTCACCACCACCTTGCCGAAGTCCTTCACCGCCAGCAGGATGCCGGTGATCTGATCCACCGCCCCGCTTCGCAGATACTCTAATGGGATGCAGCTCACGCTCTCCGCCGGGTAGGCCCCGCCCGTCTTTTCCTCCACATAGTCCCGAAGGTCCGAGGACTTGTAGCCGAAGGTGCGGTCGGCCGCGAACTCCGTCTGTCCCGCCGGAACCAGCTCCCCGCCGCAACGCACGTAGTGCACATTGTCGAGGGTGAACCGGCCGCCCTCCAGAAAGAAGGGACAGATCACCTCGCCGTCCACATGCCAGTGCTCCTCTTCCTCCAGAGTCTGCCTGAGCACCTCCGTCTCCAGGGGATAATGCCCCCTCAGGGTGGAGTCGCCGCGGCTGACGATCACGAACTCCCTGCCGGTCATCCGCGCCGCCCAGGCGATATTTCCGGCGATCTCCCGGTGCGCCCGCCTCGTCTCCTCCACCGTGAAGCCGCGGGAGTTGGTGAGAATGTAGAACAGCCGGTTCTCCTCCTCAAAGCCCCGGAGTACGGATTCGCGGGACCAGTCCGTGTACACCGATACGCCGTGCACGGTCTGGACGCCTGTGGGATCATCGTCCAGAACCACGATCTTCCCCTGGCTTTTTCCAATTTCTTCCGTTAAAAGGCGGCTGACCGCCCCATCATCCCGGGAACACGCCCTGTTGAGTTCATTTGCTGAAATTCTGCCGGTCTCTCTCATATCACTCCCGCCCGCCTCTCTCAATCATTACTTTTTCAGTCTGCCGTGCTCGTCGTGCATGCTGTCGTACTGGATATTGTTGGTGCCGTTGTATCCCAGCGGATTGCGAAAGCCCAGGGGATTCACGCCGCAGGGGTACTTGGTCATGATCTCATCCACCAGCTCGCAGTACAGGTCCGCGCAGCGCTCCACGATCTTGTCGCCCTTTTCCTTGCTGGCGTTGGTGGGATCGCCGATGACGCCGGTGTCCAGATCGTCCTTCTCCATCAGGGAGAAGGTGCCCTCGAAGTGATACAGCATGCCCTCTCCGGCCGCCTGGCCGGGAGCGATCTTCCACTTGGAATCGATCAGGCCGTGAGCCGTGCCCGGAACCGCCAGGTCCATATGTACTTTATCCGGGTACAGGGACAGCGCAACGGAGGTCTCCGCCTCATCCGCATGCCACATATAGGTGTCCAGGGTCTTCTTGTTGTCGCGCAGGAAATCGTACCAGGTGCTGCCCACTGTGAAATATCCCTCGATGCCGGCCTTGTGAACCGCTTCGAACATGGACATGGTCTGGCCATGGGCGGAAATGATCAGGAACTTGTTGTAGCCTGCGTTGGCAGCGCCGCGGATGATGTCGGTGAGCAGTCCCACATGGGTCTCAAAGGTCAGCGGAATGGTTCCCGGCATGCCCCAGTGGTGGGCGGGATGAGAGCCGTACATCGGGCAGGCCAGAATCATGGCGCCGGACTTCTTGGCTACCGCCTCAGCGATCCCCATGGCGTTGAAGGAGTCGCTGCCGCAGGGGCAGTGGGGTCCGTGCTGCTCGATGGCGCCGATGGGCAGGATCGCCAGGTCGCATACTTCCTTGGCGTATGCGCAGTTCACTGCCGCCGAGTTGTCCTGGAACCATACGGAATCTCTCTTGTTCAATTTGAATTCAGTCTGTTTTTTCATGATTTGATCTCCTTTTTTCTATTCATAAATGTTTTTTTACAGCGTTTTAATTTAAAATTCCTTCATGATCTGCTTTGCCATATTGGCGATCATACCCTGATCGGAGCTGATGGGGATGTAGCGCACGCCCTTGGCGATCAGTTCCTTGGCCATCTGCGGGTTGTCGGCCACGGTTCCCACCGCTTTGCCGGCCCGGTTGACCTTCTCGATGATCTCGTCGATGGCAGCCAGAAGTTTGGGATGGTTGCGCTGGCCCATCACGTCCCGGCCAAGGGATTGGGACAGATCCATGGGTCCGATGAACACCACGTCCAGCTCCGGAAGCTTTAACATCTCATCCAGATTGCCCAGAGACTCCATGGTCTCGCAGTGGATGATGGTGAGAATCTCCCGGTTGGCCCGGTCGATATACTCCTGCTTATCCATCATGCCGTAGTTGGCGGCGCGGTGGGTGGGCGCAAAGCCTCTGTTGCCCAGGGGCGTATACCGTCCCGCGTCCACCGCGGTCCTGGCCTGCTCCAGCGTATCCACATTGGGGGCGTGGTATCCCAGAGCCCCGGCGTCCAGCGCCTGCATGATATTCACCGCCGTGGCCTCGCGCACCCGGACGATGGGGACGATTCCCGTCAGGTCCGAGGCCCGCACCAGATCGGTGACGGTCTCCGGGTTGTAGGCGACATGCTCGCTGTCGATTACAAAAAATTCCATCCCGGTACACCCCAAAATCTCGATCACGCTGGGATCGGTGGTCTTGACAAAGGTTCCGATCACCGCTTCCCCGTTTTTCAGTTTCTGTTTCACTGGGTTTTCCCTAACCATTTGTTCTCTCCTCCTGTCTGCGGTCTGCGCTTCCCTTGATTTTGAAGCTGTAAAGGGTGGTGGAGGCGGCCAGGTAGAGCGTATCCATCCCCGGGCCTCCGAAGGCGCAGTTGCCGGTCTGTTCCGGGACGCGCACGATTCCCAGATAATCCGCGTTCCGGTTAAATATATGGATGCCGCCCTGGGCGCAGCAGTATACGTTTTCATCTCCGTCCAGCTTCATGCCGTCGGGAAGCCCCGGCCCCTCCCCCGTGGTCTCGGCCCACACCGCGCCGCCGGACAGGGAGCCGTCCGGCTCCACCCTGAAGCGGCGGATGTGTTTGCGGGGCGAATCGTTGACAAACAGCCAGGATTCGTCCTTTGAGAAGCAGAGCCCGTTGGGGTTCTCAAAATCGTCCGCCAGAAGCCGCAGCCTGCCGTCCGCCGGGTTGAAGGAGAACAGTCCCTGGAAATCCAGATCCTGGGGCCGCCCCAGCCCTACCCGGGACGCGTTTCTGCCAAACCGTGGGTCCGTGAAATAGATCACGCCGTCGCTTTTCACCACCACGTCGTTGGGGCTGTTGAGCTCCTTATCCCCGTAGTGGGCGGCCAGAACCGTGAGGCCGTTTCCCTGGTCGTCCGTGCGGGAGATGCAGCTTCTCACGTGCTCGCACACGATGATGTTCCCCTCCTGGTCGTAGGCGTTGCCGTTGGCCTTGTGGGTATTTTCCCGCAGCAGCGTCACGCTGCCGTCCGGGTGAAGGCGGTAGGTCCGGCTCTCCGGGATGTCGTTAAACGTCAGGCAGCCCGTTTTGCCGTTCCAGATCGGACCCTCGATGAAGGTAAAGCCGGAGCGGACCGTCTCCAGCTCCTGGTCCACGTCCACTATGTCGAAAAATCGTTTGTCAAAGGCTTGATATGTAAGTCCCATTGCGATACCGCCTCCGATTCTCAGCCGATCACCACCGGCTCGATGCCGAGAATGCCGCACAGATCGATGAGTTCCTGCTTGTAGTTTCCGGCCACGCCGCTGATGTGGTTGGAATTGAATACGTCCACAAACTTTTCGATATCAAAGTCCGCTTTCATAAATGCCACCGGCAGCTGGTGCACGCCTCTGGCCTTCACGAAGGCATCCAGAATCTCTTTGGACGGCTCCACGAACTCCGTCTCGATGATAAACATCTGGTACGCTCCGTCCACCCGGCAGAGTCTGGCCATGGTCATGGCTCCGGCGCTGGGCACCGTGAAGGTAACGGCTCCGCCGGAAGGCCGGTTGGCGCGGCGCAGCTCAATATTTTTCATGTTCCGGCAGCCGTCGCAGGAGCGCCCTGCGTAGTAGGTGCACATGGAACCGCAGTTGGGCAGGTAGATCAGCTTCTCCGCGTAGCCGATGTGGCTCACGTCCGCGAACATGGTGGGCATGCCGCCGGATACCAGCTTTAAGATTTCCATGCTCAGGGCTCCGTCCGCGTCCGCCTCGCAGGAGATGGGAAACGGTTCGAATTCCCCGTCCCCGTCATAGCCGCCGTTGAGCAGCGCCGTGGAAATGCACTGGGGAGCTCTGAAATTGGTCAGATCGGGCATGCACTTGATGGCGCCGAAGTCCAGATGGCGCTCTGCGATAATGTCCTTGGTGGCCAGATAGCAGGCCACCTGGTATTTCAGGCGCTCCTCGGTCAGCTTCTCATCGTACTTGACGGCCCCCACGGACTCCACCAGCCACTTGAAGGCTTTCTCGATGCGCTCCGGGTCCACTGCCTCCGCCCGGCGGATGATCTCCTCGTGATCCACGTGGTCGCTGTCGATCTTGAACTGCTTTTTCCACTGCATGGGGTCGAAGCTGCCCGTGTCGATTCCCAGGGAACGGCCTCCGATGAAGCCGAACACCTGGCCCTGAAGCTTGCGGACCGCCGCGGCCGCCCGGATATAAGGCATAAGCTTGGTGTCGAACAGGTTGGGATGCACATCCGTGAAATCCTGCTGGATGCGCAGGTGGCGGTAGCCGATCTGGTTCAACGCTCCGCCCGACCCCAGAAGTCCCACCGTCCCGTGGGTGCTGGGATCATCGTTGGACATGAGCACCGTGGGCAGGCCCATGTTCAATACGCCGCGCACCACGCCGTTGGGCCAGGTCCAGCAGGGAATGTTGGCGATGAACACCTCCACGCCCTTCTGCATGAGCTCCTTGGTCTGACGGTCGATCTCCTGGGGAGACCGTGCCGCCTGGTCAAAGGTATATAACTCCATATCGTAATCCGCGAAATACTCCACCGCCTGTTTCATGCGGGTCGCGGTCTTTTCCTCGTACAGCACCTTGTACTCGTGCTCTCTGGGATCACTGAAGGTGATCATGCCCACCTTCGGCAGATTCATTTTTTTCATAGGACCCATCCTCCTCTATTTTTGTTCCAATTCCATCAGCTTTGCGTACTGCTCGTCGGTCACGGTCTTGTAGCCCGGCACCGGGAACGCCTGGAAGCTTCTGCCGCCGTCGATGTAGATGGACTGGCCGTAGACAAAGTTGGAGTCGTCGCAGGCCAGGAATACCGCCAGTCTGCCGCACTCATTGGGTGTTCCGATGCGTCCGATGGGCGTTCTGGAGATCACCGTGTTGAACAGCTGCTCGTCAGAACCCACGCGCCGCATGAGCTCGCTCTCGATGGGGCCGGGGCAGATGGCGTTGACCTTGATGTCGTAGGGGGTCAGGGCCACCGCCTGCACCTTGGTCAGCTGGCTGACGCCACCCTTGCTGGTGGTGTAGCACATCTGGCTGTCCAGGGCCAGATAAGCGTTGACTGAGGAAATGTTCACGATGGAACCGCCGTGTCCCTGCTTCACCATCTGGCGGGCCGCCAGCTGGTCTCCGAAGAACAGTCCCTTTAAGTTCACGCCCAGAATCCGGTCGTACTGCTCCTCGGTAATATTCAGATAATGGGTTTTATCAGGATCATTGATCCCGGCGTTAGCCACGAAAATGTCCAGCTGTCCGAACCGCTTCACCGTCTCGTCCACCAGTCTCTGGTTATCCTCGATGGAGGAAACGTCCGCCTGTACGTAAATGACCTCGCCCAGCCTGCCGAGCTCTTCCAGGGCTTTCGCGCCCTCCTTCTCATTGCGGGAACAGATGGCGACCTTTGCGCCCTCCTTCAGATACTCCTCCGCGATACCATACCCGATTCCCTTTGTGCCTCCGGTGACGATGGCGACCTTGTTTTCCAGCTTCATGATCTTACCTCTCCTTTTTCTGTCAAAAATAATGATCTTATTTTATAATCGTTAAAGGTGCTTTGATATCGTATTCCTTTGCCAGCTGCGCCAGCTCCTCATAGGTCGTCACGGGAATCGGAAGTCCGTCCCTGCGGCGCTCCACCTCTTTGCGGTACTCCAGCTCGCCCGGAAGCAGCGTCTCCGCTCCCTCCTGCCACATGGGAGTCGCTTTCAGACGGTCCTTAAACTGCGCCATGCGCTCCTTCATCTGCTCTTTGGAAATGATCTTGGAAATGTCCATGGCGATGAAGAAATGTCCGGTCAGGCTGGGGTCCTTGGGGTTGGCGTACATGCTCTTCATCTCCTGGGAGAACACGCCTCCGGTGATCAGGCCGGACAGAATGTCAACCACGTAAGACAGGCCCAGTCCCTTGTGCCCGCCCATGGGAAGCAGATACCCGTCGAAGGCTGCCTGGGGATCGTCCGTGGGACGTCCGTCCTTGTCCGTGGCCCAGTCCATTGGGATCTTCTCTTTCTTTTTGATGGCCAGGGTCAGCTTGCCGCCCGCCACCACTGAGAGGGAGATATCCAATACAAAGGGGAAGTCTCCATATGTAGGAATGCCGAAGGCGATGGGGTTGTTCCCGGTCACCGGCTTGGTGGCCCCCGGCGCCACGATTAACGGCTTCACGTTGGTCATGGCGATTCCGATCATCCCGCGCTCAGCCGCCATCCGCGCGTAGAGCGCGCCTGCGCCGAAGTGGTTGCTGTTGATCATACCCACAGCGGCGATTCCGTTCTTTGCCGCGTTCTCCATGGCCCGCTCCATACCGGCCCGCCCGCCGATGAATCCGGCCGCCGCGTCCGCGTCCATCACTTCCAGGCAGCCCTCTCCGCGGATCACCCGGATGTCGGGATTCACGTTGATCGCTCCGTTTAACATCCGTTTGAAATAGGCGGGAATTCGGATCACGCCGTGGGAATCGATCCCCCAATAATTCGTCTTGACCAGACAGTCCGCATGGTATCCGGCATCCGCCTCACTCATCCCGGCCTTCTGAAATAGCTCCTGCGTAAACGCAGCCACGGTATCACCGCGCATCAATACTGTATTGCCCACTTTTCCTTCCTCCTGGTTCTGTTTTTCGAGCTTATGAATACCTATACATTTTTCGAAATCATACTTGTTTGAAATCCGCACAAATCCCGATTTTTCGACATTTATCCTCGATTTCTCCGGTTTCATTCTCGTGTGCATTCCCGTCAATGAATACGTATTCATTTCTTTGTAAGCTCATTATATTCCCATCCCGGTCCATTCGTCAATGGCATTTTTTCGTTTTTTCACATTTTGGTTATTATGTTTAATTTCAGCCCATACTTATTATGCACTTCACACAACAAAATGGCAGATTTCCAGAATTCGCCCGAATTGTTTTCGTATTCACAGCCCGGCCCGGACAAGATTCTTGCAAATACGCACATTTTATGTTATTGTTAATTATATTTGATGTGTTTGCACACCATTTTAAAACAGCAAGGGGGACTTACCAATGAACAATACCGAATCCGGTCCCAAGGGCCAAAGTCCCGGCAAGCGCGGAGCCGGGAGCGGCCACAACACCTCCATCGACGTGGCCAAACTGGCAGGCGTATCCCAGGCTACTGTGTCGAGAGCGTTTAACCCTTCCTCGAAGATGAACCCTGCTACGCGCCAGCGGGTCCTGGAAGCCGCCCGCTCCTTAAAATACGCGCCCGACGCTATCGCCAGAAGCCTGATCTCCAGCAGCACCAACATCGTGGCGGTCATCATGCAGAACACCACCAATCCCTTCTACGCCACGGTGCTCAGCAAGCTCTCCATCCGCCTGCGCGCCATGGGCAAGCAGATACTGTTTTTTTATCTGGACGACGCCCACCACATGCAGGATCTGATCCATCAAATCCTGCAATACCGCGTGGACGGCATCCTGATCACCTCCGTGACCCTGACCTCCGATCTGGCGGACATCTGCGTGGACTTCGGAGTCCCGGTGGTCCTGTTTAACCGATATATGAGCACCCCGGGAATCCGGGCCGTGTGCAGCGACAACGTCCAGGCCGGGCGGGACTGCGCGGACTACTTTTTTATGAAGGGCTACCGCAGCTTCGCCTTCATCGGCGGCACCGACGAGGCCTCCACCAGTCTGGACCGGCGAAAGGGCTTTGTCTCCCGGCTGGAGGAGCGGGGAATCCACCACTGCCCCGTCATCAACACCGCCTTCACCTACGAGGCGGGCAAGGAGGGGCTGCGCGCCCTGATCGGACAGGAAGGCTCCTGCCCCCAGGCTCTGTTCTGTGTCAGCGACCTGGTCAGCGCCGGGGTTCTGGACTGCGCGCGCTACGAATACGGTTTAAAGGTGCCCGAGGACGTGGCCATCGTCGGCTTCGACGACATCGAGCTGGCCAGCTACAGCGCCTACAACATTACCTCCTTCGTGCAGCCCATGGACAGCATGATCGAAAAAGTCCTGGAACAGCTTTTATCACCGCAGGACTCCGACATCCACACCAACCTGACGCTGTTCCCCTGCACCTTAAAGACCCGCGGCACAGCTTAGTGTGTGGCAGAAAGAGAATAATCAGGACAAAAAATACGTCCCCGGCAATGGCTCCGCTCTTTTAAGATCAGCGGAACATTGACCGGGGACGAATCGTCTGTCTGCCGGAAAACCGGATGAAACAGCGCCCCTATATCACACCCATAGCCTTAGGCAGCGCCAGGGAAATCTGCGGGATGTAGGTCACCAGCATCAGCAGAAGGATCATCACCACAATCCATGGCCAGATTTTTCTGGTCAGCTTGTCAAAGGATATCTCCCCCACCTGGCAGGCCATGAACAAATTCGCGCCCAGAGGCGGCGTGATAAATCCGATGGACAGGTTCATCACCACAATGATACCGAAATGGACGGCGTCCACTCCCAGCCGCGTCACGATGGGCAGCAGGATGGGCGTGAGAATGATAATGGCCGCGTTTGTCTCCATAAAGGTGCCCACAATCAGCAGCAGCACGTTGATCAGCAGAAGCACCAGCACCTTGCTGCTGGTCAGTCCCAGAATCGCATCCGCGATGGCCACCGGCACCTGGGCGATGGTCAGAATCCTTCCGAAACCGGTTGAGATTCCAATGATGATCAGCACCGGAGCGCACATCAGCACGGAGCGGTAGACGATGTAGACCAGATCGCCGGGCTTGATCTCCTTGTACACAAACAGTCCGATGAGCACGCCGTAAACCCCGGCCACGGCCGCAGCCTCGGTGGGCGTAAAGATTCCTCCGTAGATGCCGCCCAGAATGATCACAGGAATCAGCAGGCCGGGAATGGCCTTCACAACGATGGCGCCCGCCTCTGCAAGCGTATAACGTTTGTCGTCCCCTTTATATCCATGCTTTTTGGAGTAGAACACGGAATAGATGATCAGCCCAACGCCGATCAGCAGACCCGGCATGATGCCGGCCATAAACAGGCCGCTGATGGAAGCGCCCGCCGCCACCGCGTACACCACCATACAGACGCTGGGTGGAATGATGACACCCACCGTGCCGGCCGTGGCTACCAGCGCGCTGGAGTAGCCTTTATCATATCCATTTTTTACCATAGCCGGAATCATGATCAGTCCGATGGCCGCCACAGCCGCGGAGCCAGTCCCGGCGATGGCCGCGAAGAACAGGGAGGTGACAATGGTCACAATCCCCAGGCCGCCGGTAAAACGGCCCGTAAACACCCTTGCCAGGTCGATCAGGCGCCTGGAAATGCCTCCCTTTCCCATCACCTCGCCCGCAAATGTGAACAGCGGCACCGCCATCAGAGGGAAGGAGTTCAGCCCCTGGATCATGGACTGGACAAAGGTCGTCATGCTGATACAGTCAGAGCCCTGGATCGCGGTCAGGGAAGCCAATCCCAGACTGATGCCGATGGGCACGGAAAGAAGCAGAAACAGAATCAGAGTTACAAACAATAATATCGCCGCCATAAGCCGTTACTCCCCCTTCTCCAGCAGTTCCCCGGCTTCCTCCTGCGCCAGGTCCAGGGCGTCCTTCACCCTGGGCTCAAAGCAGATCCGGTTGTGCTCATAAAAGTTGCCGTCATAGTTCACAAACCGCTCCATATCCGCAGCGCGGTTACAGTATTTCCATACCAGAATCTGGATATTGCGCACCGTCATCATAAAGAAACCCAGGAGTCCGGCCAGATACAGTACGTTGTAGTTCCAGGGCACCGCGGTCAGCTTATCCTGAAAACGCCACGCGTCCGAACACAGCTGCACCATGGCGCAAAGTCCCCCTACGGAAAAGACCAGAAACAGCAGGTCGCAGATGAACAGAATAATCTTCTGCACCGTCTCCGGGAACAGCTCCCTGAAAAAACCCACCCGCACATGGCGGCTGCCGCGGGTCAGATACCCGAAGCTGGAGAAGGACATCCACACGAACAGAATCCGCGCCACCTCTTCGCCCCATGAAAAGCCGGTTTTAAAGATAAAACGCAGTATCACCTGCACCGTCACCAGCGCAATCATCATCGTGAAAAACACGACCATCAGGATTGCCTCAAAGTTCACGTCAAACCACTTCAATGTCCGCTTCATCTCAATCCCTCCTAATCCCGGCGCTGGGCGGCCACCGCGTCCATCAGCATGTTATAGGTGTCCTCGCCGCAGCTGGCCACAATGTCGTCCTTGATCGCCGCGTTGATGGTGTCTCCCAGCCTGCGCCGCACCGCGATATCCACGTCGTTTACCTGAAAACCGCTGTCCTTAAGTTTCTGCAGAATCTCCGTCTCGGACTGGTCCGACAGCTCCCAGTTGTAGTCGATGGCTTCCTGGGCGCACTCCATGAGGAAGGCCCGGTCGGACTCGGAAAGCGAATTCATGAAATCCGTGTTGGCATACCAGAGGAAATTGGTGAACACATGGCGGGTCAGGGACCAGTATTTCTGGGCCTCATAAAATTTCTCCGTGTAAAAGCTGGTGGTAGCGCACTCCTGGCCGTCGATCAGCTTCTGCTGCAGGGAGGTGAACAGTTCGTTCCAGCTCACGCTGGTGGTGTTGACTCCCACCGACTCCCAGGCTTTGATCTGAAGCGGATTGTATCCGCGTATCTTCAGTCCCTTTAAATCAGCCTCGCTCTGGATAGGGCGTTTGCTGTTGGAGAAATTGCGGAATCCCAGTTCCATGTAGCCGATGCCAGTCAGATTCTCCCGCTTTAACGGCTCCATCATCTTCTTGCCCGCCTCGCTCTCAAAGACCCGCTTGGCGTGGGCTGTATCGTCAAACATGTAAAAGCTCTCCCAGGCCGCAAGCTCAGGCATGGCCTGTGTAAAGTTGCTGGTGGTGGAACCGCTCATCTCGATGTCCCCGCGCCGGCACTGTTCAAACGTGTCCTGCACGCTTCCCATCTGCCCGCCGGGAAAGATCACGACCTCCATCCTGCCGTTGGAACCGGATTCCACCAGCTCCTTAAACTTTAAAAACGCCTTGTGCAGCGGAGTGTTTACATTGTTGTCATGTGCGATTCGGATGGTAATCACATCTTTCTTTTCAGCTTTCCCGCACCCCGTCAGCCCCAAAGAACCGAGGACCAGGGTGCAGGCCAGGCCGATCGCCGTAACTGTACGCCATTTTTTCATAAGGACAGCCTCCTCCCAATCTGTTGTGTCCGTCTATGTTTTCCAAATATGCCGCCTGTAAAACCGGGCCATATAAATTGATACGGCCCGGTTTCTCAGGTCAGAGCGCACCTTAAGCTTCAAGTACCTCCAAATCGCATTCTTTGGCAAATGCCTTCACTTCGTCCACGTAATCCCCGTAGACCAGGGCAAAATGGTGTCCCACGAACTTCTGGCACTCGTGGAACCGCACTGCGTCCTTCACCGTGTAGCGCACCGCGTGCTTGCACTCGGGCGTCAGGTAATCGTCGCAGCCGTTGATGGTGCCTTTGGCAACCATGATTTTCTTCATATCCGGGCTCAGATTGATCATAGTCAGAGTCTGGCCGTTATCCTTGGAAAAGTCGTAGCGCATGGTGGTTCCCCAGGAGTCCAGAGTGAAGGAGACGAACTCTGTGGGAAGGGCCGGCTGGTCGTAGCCCTTCATCTGGGCGCTGGCCACGTCGTGAAGCGTCCTGCACTGGTTGGTCTCTTTGTCCAGAACCATGGTATTGCCCATGTACGGGGCCTTGCGCGCAATATTCATCAGGATGGTGATGGAGAGCACAGAGCCCACGTCTCCGGCGCAGGCGGAGGCGATTCCCTCATCCTTTAACAGGGTGTGGGTCAGGCAGAAGGTCAGCCTTCTCCGGTTTAATTCCCGGGTGGCGCAGACCTCGAAGCAGGGGATGGTGAAGGCGTTGCAGTCGTAGTGCTTCATCATCTTCTTGATGGTCTCATAGAACTCCGTGTCGTTGCGGATGTATTCCGCCGGCATATGTACGCCCTGGGACTCCTGGGCCAGCTGGTCGGCCAGCTTCGCCGCCTCCGCCTTCTCCTCGTCGGTCAGGGCGTCCAGCCACTGGAACACCTCGTCGGAATTGACGTGGGCGAAGCGCACGTTGAACTTTTTGGTGATGTCCTCCAGGTTCAGATAGGAGCTCTGGCAGCCGAAGGTCAGCATGGCGCTCTTTAACGGGAAGAATACCTTGGTGTTCGCCAGGGCCTTTTTGACTCTCAGCGCCGCAAAGGTGCGGTTCATCTCCTCGAAGTCCAGGAAGGCGTAGCCGGGTTTCCCCTCCGCGTACAGATGGGCCGTCATATCCACGTGGTCGCACTTGGAGATGGCCGACTTGTTGGGCGTGTGACCAATGGGCTTGTTGGTGCGTTTGGACAGCTCCACCGCAAAGTAGGAAGAGATACGCAGTCCGCGGATCAGGTAGAAATCGGTCTTGGCGTCGTCCGCCAGAGCCTTGGCGATCTCCTCCTCCTTCAGGGCGAAATCCTCATGCCAGTGAACCACCACCGGCTCCAAAAGCTCCACGTTGCTGTGATCCACATCGTCGGCCAGCTCTTTCTTGAAAATCTCAAATTCCTTCTGCGTGGTCTCCATATCCGCCTCTGTGGTCAGCGCGTAGCCCTCGCCGTAACGGCACGGCCCCATGTAAGCGTGTATATGATACATAGTAAACAAAATTGGTTTCACTGTCAATTTCACATTTAACGTACTGCTCTCACTGATTTTACTCATAACTCTTTTCTCTCCTTATCATTTCTTTTAAAGTTTCTATTAATACCTTCATTTCCTGAAGGGTATTTTTCTTTCCAAGCCCTATGCGGATCGCGCTGTCAGCCCTTGACGCTTCGATTCCCATGGCCCGGATCACGTGGCTCTTGGCCCCTTTTTCGCAGGCAGAGCTTCCAGACAGGTAGATTCCCCGCATCCGCATCTCGTGCACCAGCTGTTCCGTGGTAAAGGGCAGCACGGACAGGTTGAGCACATAAGGCACCGCGCCCTCCGGCGAATTGATCACCACCTCGGGCAGCTGCTCCAGCTCCTCTCTCAGATACCGGTTCAGCATCTCCACGTGAAGCCAGTTTTTGCGGATATCCTTTAAGGCGTTGCCCGCCGCCAGGCCGAAGGCCGCGATCCCCGGCACGTTCTCGGTGCCCGGCCGCAGGGCGCTCTCCTGGGAGCCGCCGAAGCAGATGGGGCCAGGCTTCACTCCCTCCCTCACATAGATGGCTCCGCAGCCCTTGGGCCCGTGAATCTTGTGGGCAGTCATGGTAACCAGGTCGGCCGGGATGCAGTTCAGCGTAAACGGAATCTTGCCGTAGCCCTGCACGCAGTCGCAGTGCACCAGAACCGACGGGTTCTTCTCCTTCACGCCCCGGGCGATCTCCTCCACCGGAAGGCGCTCCCCCGTCTCGTTGTTCACCGCCATGACAGACACCAGCCGCGTGTGCTCATCCACCGCCGCGATCACGTCCTCCGCCCGGATTCGCCCGCCCCTGGGGCTGACGAACACGGCTTCAAAGCCTTCCTCCTCCAGAGATCGGCAGGAGGCCAGCACCGAGGAGTGCTCAATGGCGGTGGTCACCACCCTGCCGCCCATCCGGGCCTGATCCCGGTCTGCAAGGAGACTTCCCCGTACCGCCAGATTGTTGGCCTCCGTGCCGCCGGAGGTAAAGAACAGCCTCCTGGTAGGCGCTCCAATCACCTGGGCCACCTGGTGCCTGGCCTGCGTCAGCAGCGTCAGGGCGTCTCTGCCCAGCATGTAGGGGGACGAGGGGTTGCCGTAATTCACGGTCATGGCTTCAAAGGCCGCCCGGGCCACATCCTCATCCACCTGGGTGGTGGCGCTGTTATCCAGATAGATCATTTGATTCTCACCTCTTTTTCAGCGCTTATTCAGCGCTTATTCTCCCTCCGGCGGCCGGATGAATCAACTTCTTCCTGTCTGCCTGGTTTATGTGGTATGATATTGAATACGTATACATTTTATAGGTTAGTAAAAGGCGTTTTGAATAAGTTTTAACAATTCATTTACACTATAATTGTCTATTATACCTTATAATTACGCCCTGTTCGTTTAATACGTATTCATTATCGATGAACTCATTATAGGATTTCTCAACAGGTTTGTCAATTTTATTTTTCATGTGTTTTAGCTTTTTGTATAAAATTTATAAATTGCGTTTTCCAAATTGTTCAAAAAAGAGAGGAGAACTTCCGTTATCTGGAAATTCTCCCCTGTTTGTTTTACCGCAAATGCCGTCCGTCCATCCTCAACCGCGCCGCGATCTCCCTTAGCCTTGGCAGCGCGGCGTCAAAAAACCGCTTGTAAGCCGGACAGAAATAGTTCTTCCCCAACGTCCCGTCCGGCCCGATTTCCCGGTTCCTGCGGCAGCCGCCCCGGCAGAGACGAAGGTAAGGGCAGGCCCGGCACGCCTCGTCCGGCTCCAGGGAAGCCTGCACAAAGCCCGACTCCCTGCCTCTTTGCTCCAGCTCCTCCACCGTATTCTCCAGGAAATTCCCCATCCGGTAGCGGTCCAGCACATAGAAATCGCAGGGATAGACCGAGCCGTCGGCCTCCACCACGTACTGGAGGCTGCAGCGCCCCCTCTGCTCGCAGGACTCCGGCTCATATCCCAAAAGCAGGGCCACGTAGTTCTCGAACTGCCGGATATAGGGCTGCCTGCCCTTCTGCAAATCCAGATACCACAGGTCGAAGAGCCGGATCAGAAAGTCCCCGTAGCGCTCCGGCGTCAGGGAATAATCCCGCCCCCCGGCCGGCTCCCCCATGGGGTCTAAGCAGGCGATGTACTGCTGGTAGCGGAAATGATTTTTCGCGTAAAAGGCGTATATCTTGTCCGCTCGCTCTGCGATGGCCCGGTTCACCACGGTGAGAATATTGTACTCCACGGAAAAGCGCTCAAACAAGGCGATGGTCTTCATCACCGCCTCGAAGGTTCCCCCTCCGTCCGGCCCCACCCGGCAGGCGTCGTGGGTGTATTTGTTCCCGTCCAGGGAAACGCCCACGAGAAAATGGTTTTCCGCAAAAAAAGCGGCCCAGGCTTCGTCCAGGCCGAAGCCGTTGGTCTGGATGGCGTTGGAAATCTGCACCCCCTTGCGGTTGTGCTTCTCCTCCAGACGCATCAGCTCCCGAAAAAAATCCAGGCCCGCCAAAGTGGGCTCCCCGCCCTGGAAGGTGAACCCACAGGACCGGTCCGCGTAGGCCAGGCTTTTCTCCACCACCGCCTCCAGGGTCTCCAGGGACATGATCCCATAGTTGGCCGTGCTGCGGAGGCTCATCTCATCCTCGTAAAAACAATATCTGCACCGCAGGTTGCAGGAACCTGAGGCGGGTTTGATCAAAAGCTGTATGGGCGGCATGGCCGTGTCCTCCTTTGTCTGTCCTTAAAACTCGTTTATACCGACAACCCGATTATCCTGAACGCCCGCTCATCCCGTCCCTCCGGTCCGTCCTCCCCGCTCCGTCCCTCCGATCCGCCGGATTGACCGCCCTTCATAGATGCGCGGTTCGAACACATAGCTGTAGCCGTTGTCCGCGTACTCATGGTTCTCGATCATCCGCAGCAGGCGGCTCCCCACCTGCTGGCCCATCTGGTAGCCCGGGTGCACGGAGCAGGTGATCCCCGCCTCCTCCCAGTCGCTGCCGGAGTAGTCGAAGCAGACCAGGGAGTAGTCCTCCGGCACCCGCTTGCCCGACTCCTCCATGGACCGCCGCACCGCCTGGAGAATCATGAAATTGCAGCAGACGATGGCCGTGCATTTGGGCAGCCCCTTCAGGAACTTCCCCACTTCCTTGTAAAAGCCCGGGCTGTGGGCCTCGTTGGACACGCACCACTTCACATAGTCGTCGTCGAACTCCACCCCGTACTTGCGCAGGGCCGTCACGTAGCCCCGGAATTTCTCAATACTCTGGTAATTGTCGTACACGAAAATCCCCGCGATGTGTTTGTGCCCCGCCCGGGCCAGAAGGCCCAGAAGCTCCAGGGCGCATTTCCAGTCGTTGTTGATCACCCGGGGATATTTCAGTTCCTTGTAATAGTTGTTGTAAAAGATCACCGGTATCTTCTTCTGGTAAATATACCGGTAGCAGTCCAGATTCGGGTTCAGCAGGCTGGCCTTCACGCCGTCCACGATGAACCCGTCGTAATCCTGGTAGGCCACCACGTTCAAGCAGTTGCGCTCGCTGGAAAACTTGTTGTCCGTGAAAAACAAATGGAGGTCCGCCTGCTTCTCCCGCATGACGTTGCGGATGCCGCTTATGAGCCCGGAGTTGGCGTTGGCGTCCTGGCCCTGTAAAATAAGCCCGATTTTAACACAGGCGGAAGCGTTGCCCATTTCCCTGGACAACGCCACCGCCTTATTGATATAGGTTCCGCTTCCCCTGACCTTGTAGACAAGTTCCTCCCTCGCCAGCCGGTCCAAGGCCTGGCGCACCGTCTCCCGGCTCACGTCCAGCCGCATGCAGATCACATGCTCGGACGGCAGCTTTAAGTTGGCAGAAAACTTGTTCTCGTCGATATAGGCGCGAATCCAGTTGTATACCTGATCCGATTTTCGTCCCAGAGCGCTCATGCCCACCTCATTCCCGCAGAATCTCCCTATTCCCCGTCGATGATGCGGGGCCTGGCGCCCTCCGCCCGGTAAATCCAGTCCAGAAGCTTTCCTCTCAGCTCCTCCTTCACCGCCCCCATGGACGGGTCGGCCGCCCGGTTATTTAACTGGAAGGGGTCCGTCCTCATGTCGTAGAGGAAGTCGTCCGCGTACACCTCAGCGGCCGCGGCCTCCCCGCCGTTCACCCCCGGCGCGTACACCGCGTACAGGTAGTCGGGGGTGCGCACCGCCCGGCCCACGCGGCTCTCGGATATCTGCATATAAACCTCGTCAGGTCTATTATCAGTCTTTCCCAACGCCACGTCAAGCAGATTTTCCCCGATCATCCGGCCGCCCACATCCACCCCGGCCAGGGCCAGAATGGTCTTTGGCAGGCTCTCCGTGCTCACCAGCGCACTGACCGTCTTTCCGCCCTTAAAGGGGCCCCCCGCGATCACCAGGGGCACGTGGGCCGCCGCGTCGTGGCAGGAGCGCTTGTAGTCGTCGTAACCATTCAGATGGCCGTCCAGGTTGCGGGTTCGGAAATGGGAACCGTGGTCCGAGGCGAAAATGATCACGGTGTCGTCGTAAATCCCCTCGTCCTTCAGCCGCTGCACCAGGCGGCCCAGATTCTCGTCCAGGCTGGCGCAGGCCCCCAGGTAGTCCGGGTATTCCTCCGCGCTGTCCCCCTTCAGAGCCTCCAAATCCCCCGGCAGCACAAAATTGCCAAACCGCTGCCTGGAGCCCTCCGGCCCCTCGTAGTGCTTCCGGTCGTTCTGATGGTGGGGTTCGATGTGGGAAATCGTCATGAAAAACGGCTTCTCCTTATCCCGCACCTTAAAGAAATCCAGGGCCAGGTCCGTGATACAGTCCACCCGGTAGCCCTTAAAATCCACCCGGTTATCATGTTCGTCGAACACGTACCCATCGTAGCCGTGGGAGGTGAACTCCAGCACGTCCGCCGCCCGCCAGTACCCGGTATATCCGCCCCGCAGCTCCCACGGAACGGCGGTCACGGTATGGTCGATACGCGGCGGCTTCTCTAACTCCCCGTCGCTGGCCAGATGCCATTTCCCGATGTAGGCGGTCTCATACCCCGCCTCCTCGATGTAATCGGCCAGGGTCTTCACATTTCCCGGCAGCATGATATTGTTGCGGAAGCACCCCGTCTCCGTGGCGTAGCGCCCGGTCTGGAACAGCGCCCGGCAGGGGCCGCAGACCGGTTGTGGCGAGAAGGCCATGTCGAACTTGACTCCCTCCCCGGCCAGGCGGTCCAGGTTGGGCGTGATGTCAAGGGGCTGCCCGAAGCAGCCGCAGGTGTCCGCCCTCTGCTGGTCCGTGAAATAAAAGATAATATTGTATGCCATGTCCTACTCCCCCTTCCCCGCGCTGTGTTCCCGTATCTTGCTCTTGATGATCATCGCCACCGCCGCCGTGATCAGCACCAGGAAGGCGATGCAGTAACCGCTGCTCACAAAGATCGACAATCTGCCCTCGGACAGCAGCAGGGCCCGCCGGAAATTGGTCTCCGTCATATTTCCCAGCACCAGCCCTAAAAGAATGGGCACCGTGGGGAAATCCAGCTTGTAGAGCGTCCAGGCGATCACCGCGAACACCAGGATCACCGCCACGTCAAAATAGGACTTGTTGACCGAGTACGCCCCGGCGAAGCAGAAAATCACGATAATGGGCGTCAAAATCTCCTGCGGGATGGACACCACCTTGGCGAACAGCTTCGTCAGATACTTTCCCTGGATCAGCATAAACAGGTTCACAAACAGCAGACCGATCATAATCGCGTACATGATATCGCCCTGGGTGGTGAACAGGCTCAGCCCAGGGTTGAGTCCGTTGATCATCAGCGCCGACAACATGATGGCCACGCAGCCGTCCCCCGGGATACCCAGCGTCAGGAGGGGAATCAGGGTCGCGCCGGTCACCGCGTTGTTGGCGCTCTCAGCGGCGGCGATGCCCTCCACCGAGCCGTGGCCGAACTCCTCCTTGTGCCGGGAAATGGCCTTGGCCCGGTCATAGCTGAACCACGACGCCATGGAAGCGCCGGTGCCCGGGATGATTCCGATGATGGTTCCGATGATGGAGGACAACAGCACGGGCGGCAGCATCCGCTTGTACTCGCTCTTTGTGATAGTCCCGTCGTCCTTGATCCGCTCCGTGTCCAGCACAAGCCGCCCCGGCTTCTTCTCCGCCTTCTTTAATATCTCGATCAGCGCGAACAGGCCGATCAGGCAGATGGCCAGGTCCAGCCCCATGTAGAGTCTGGGGATTCCAAAGGTAAAGCGGTCGTAGCTGGTCAGCGGGTCAGAGCCGATACAGGAGATGAACAGGCCGATGCAGGCGGAAATGATGCCCTTGATCATGCTCTTTCCCGAGATGCCCGCGATGATGGTCAGCCCGAACAGGCAGACCAGGAAATATTCCGCGGTTCCCAGCTGGGCCGATACCCGGGCCACCTGGGGCGCCAGAAACAGAAGCATCAGGGCGGAGAAAATGCCGCCGAAGGTGGAGGCATACAGGGCGATTTTTAACGCCGCCTTGGTTCTGCCCTTCTGGGACAAGGGATGGCCGTCCAGCATGGTGGTAGCCGCGTGGGGCGTCCCCGGGGTGTTGATCAGGATGGCGGAAACGCTGCCGCCGTAGCCGCCCGCGCAGTAGATTCCCAGCAGAAACATCATGCCGGGGATGGCCGTCATCTTGTAGGTGAACGGCAGAAACAGGATGATACACAGGATCACCGTCAGGCCCGGAATGGCCGCGAACACGGAGCCGATAAACACGCCCAGGTTGATCCAGAGGAAATTTTCCAGCGTGAACAGCATTTTAAGCGCCGGAAGAATAAACTGCGACATAAAAATCCCCCTCTCTAAAACCGGACGCCAAGGCCGAAGCGGAACGCCGCCCAGATGAGCACCGCCATGCCGATGGTAATCCCGTAATACAGCTTCTTTTTACAGCGGAAATAGACCAGAAACGCCACGGCGCAGAACACTGCGCCCGCCACAAACAGATCGGTCCACTTGCAGATCAGATAGGCCGCGATCAGGATGCCCAGGATGATCAGGGCCTTGACCTCGGTCAGCAGGTTGATGGTGCAGGTGTGAAGCGGCTCCTTCTTCGCCAGCTTGATCAGGTTCTGGATCAACAGCAGGGCGCAGCAGATGATCATCAGCCACATGAGCATGGCGGGGAACTGCCGTCCGTTTACCACGTCCGCCTCCGACACCGGCACCTGCCCCGGCATCAGATAAAGGATCAGAGCCGCCAGGATCAAAAACAGCGCCGCCCCCAGCAGGTCCGTGGGCACCGTGATCTCCTTCTTTCGCAGCCGCCCGGCGATCTCATCCAGCCTTGCCTCCAGGCCATTTCCGGTTTTCTCTTGGATTTTCATGGTCAAATCCCTCCAATCTCAAAGATGGCGCAGGCGGATATTTTCCCTGCGCCATCTCCAATTACTCACAGCCGCATATCAGCCGTTTTCCTACTGAACCACGATATCACGGTACTCGTTCACGATGTTCTGCACGTTCTCGATGTGCTCTTTCACCTGCTCGCCGGTCATGGTGTCAACCTCCAGCAGCATGGTGTCTGCCAGCCAGTCCGCCACTTCCTTGTCCGCCAGAATCTTGTCGTAGAGCTCCTTTAACTCCGCCACCTTCTTGGCGTCCGTTCCCTTGCGGGCCAGGATGAAGCAGCGGTTGCGGAAATAGGGGTAGCCGTACTTCCCGACGCCCTCCACTCCGGCGAAGGGACCTTTAGCGATGTCCTCTCCGTCAAAGGCGCAGACGATGGAAGCGCCCTTCTGCTGCCAGGTTTCCAGAATCTGGGACTGATGGGACACGGCGAAATTGGTCTCGCCCTTGGCTACGGCCTGGGCCGCCTCCGCCGCGGAGCTGTAGGCCACCAGTTTCATCTGGCTTCCGTAGCCCATTGCGCCAAACAGGGACGCCGCTAAAAACGCCTCGGAGCCGGTAGCGCCGTTGACGGCCACCGTCACCTGGTTCCCCGCCTTCATGTACTCCTCCAGGCTGCCGATGGAGTCGATCCCCAGCTTGGCGTCCGCGGACATCACGAACACGGAGGAGTAAAGGTTTTCCACAAACTCAAAGTCATCGTATGTAAACTGCATCTTCGCAGGGTCCAGAATGGAGGTGATGGAGAACAGGCCCTCCCCCGCGAACACCAGCTTGGGATCATTGGCCTTGGTCCCGGCCACCCAGGTGTTCACCGTGGCCGCATCCCCCTTCACCGCGTCTGCCACCAGAATGATCTTCTCCGAGTACGTGTTGGAGAGCGCAGCCGCCTTCTGGCTCACCATCGCCGCCACGCCGGAGGGAGCCCAGGGACATGTGACGGTCCACGTCGTCGTCTTGCTGCCGCAGCCGGCCAGCGCGGCCGCCGCCATCGTCATTGCCAAACCGATTGCCAATACTCTCTTTTTCATCAATACACGCTCCTTTTTATTAAAATGCAAATACTGTGTCCAATGGTTATCTTGTAAATTAACAGTACCACAGCGTTTCACGGTTTTCAACAACTTATACAATTTTCTTTAAAAAGTTGTCTGTTTTTAGGCCGTTTAGACAAAAGTTGTATTGATATGATTCCAATTAAGGCAATATCTCCCAAATCCTCACCCGGCGGAATCCGTAATTCTGCTGTTAAATCCGCTGTCATCACCCCGGCTCACCGGCAAATAGCCCAAACTCCGGTTCCTTCCCAAACGCCAGACAGGCGGTGCGCATACGCGCACCGCCTGTCTGTCTAGGGATTTATCGAATCATGGGGTTCCGAAAGAACCTTTACTTGAACTCATAGTCTTTTACTTTGCGCACAACGTCGATGACGCTGCCGTCGCGGGCCTCGATGATGCCCACTACCTGGTCGTCAAACTGTACCGGATCGGGCTCGCCCACGATGGAGTAAGCCTTGTCGCGCAGCTCCTCGATGGTGCAGAAGGGCAGCTTCACGCCCTTCATGGCCTCGATCAGGTCCTGTCTGGCCGGGTTGATGGCGATGCCGTAGTCGGTGATCACCACGTCCACGGTCTCGCCGGGGGTGGTAACCGTGGTCACCTGGCTGCAGATCGCCGGGATTCTGCCCTGTAACAGGGGCGCGATCACGATAGTGCACTTGGCTCCCGCCGCCGTGTCGGGGTGTCCGCCCTGAGCGCCGGTGACCACTCCGTCGGAGCCGACCACCACGTTGCAGTTGAAGTTTACGTCCACCTCAAGGGCCGCCAGGATCACGAAATCCAGCTGGTTCACATAAGCGCCCTTGTTGAAGGGGTTGGCGTACTCGGACGCGGAAATCTCAAAGTGGCGCGGATTGTTCTTGATGGACTCAATGGCGATGGTGTCGAAATCCTGGGTGTCCACCAGCGTCTCGATCAGACCTTCCTCCAAAAGCTTGCACATGGGGCCTGCGATGCCGCCCACGCCGAATTTCATCTTGATCCCGCGCTCCTTCATGATTTTGCCCAGGGAGATGGTGGAGGCGATGGACGCGCCGCCCACGCCGGTCTGGTATGTAAACCCGTCCTTAAAATACGGGGTATTGATCACGAACTCCGTGCAGTAGTCCGCCATCAGAATCTTGCGCACGTCGGTTGTTGGCTTTGCAGCGCCGGTGGCGATCTTGGCCGGGTTGCCGATCTCATCCACTACCACCACGTAGTCCACGTCCACCTGGGAGATGCTGGCGGGCAGGTTGGGGGAGGGAACCAGGCAGTCGGTGATGGCCACTACCTTATCCGCGTACTTGGCGTCCGCCATGGCGTAGGATAAAACGCCGCAGTCGCTCTTGCCGCCGTTGGCCCGCATGTTGCCGTACTCGTCGCAGGTGGGAGCGCCGATGAAGGCGATGTCGATGTGCACTTCGCCGCTCTCGATGGCTCTCACGCGGCCGCCGTGGGAGCGCATGATGGCCAGATTCTGAAGCTTGCCCGCGGAGATGGCCTCGCCGATCTTTCCGCGCACGCCGGAGGACTGGATGCCGGTGACGGTGCCGTCCTCAATCATGGGAACGATGGGATCGTGGGCCTTACCCATGGAGCTGGCGCAGATGGTGATGTCCTTGATTCCCATCTTGTGCACTTCCTCCATCACCATGTTCACCACGTAGTCTCCCTCGCGGAAGTGGTGGTGGAAGGAAAGGGTCATGCCGTCCTTGATGCCGCATTTTACCAGCACGTCGTGGATGGAATCCACCCGTTTGGACTTATTGGGGTCCATGTAGGCGCGGACCGTGGGAGCGGCCTTTTTATATTCATAACCTTCCTTTGCGAAGGTGCCTCTGAAAATATCCTTGCCTGTTGCCTTTAATACTTCTTCCGGAATATCTCTTCCTACTGCGTTTATCATAATTACAGATCCCCCTCATATACACCAGATGCTTTGGCCAGATCGATGGTTCTCCTCGCTCCGTCATAGAATGCGATATCGATCATCTTGCCGTCTACGGTAAACACGCCGATTCCCTGCGCCTTCTTCTCATCGATTTCCCGGACTACCTTCTCGGCGAAGATAATCTCCTTCTGGGTGGGAGTGAAAATCTCATGTACAATGGCGATCTGACGGGGGTTGACCAGGCTCTTTCCGTCAAATCCCATCATCTTGATCATCCGGGTTTCCTTCTCAAAGCCTTCCATATCGTCTAAGTTGGTGAACACGGTGTCAAAGCACTGCACGCCGGCCGCTCTGGCCGCCATGATCATGTGCTGTCTGGCGCCCATGAGCTCCACGCCGGTGCCGGTGATCACGGTCTGTAAATCCTTGGTGTAGTCGCCGCCGGACAGGGCAATGCCGATCAGGCGCTCGGAGGACTGGCACACCTCCAGGGCGTTGAGCACACCTTTGCAGGACTCCAACGCTGCCATCAGAAGGGTGCTTCCCTCGGGACGGCCGAACTCGCGCTCAGCGGCCAGCACGTGCTCCTCCACAGTCTTTACGTCCTGTGCGCACTCGGTCTTGGCGATGCGGATGGTGTCGGCTCCACCGGCCACGCAGACGCGGATATCTTCCTGCCAGTGGGGGGTGTCCAGACCGTTGATGCGGACCACGCGCTCGGTTCCGCGGTAATCGATCTCCTGTAATGCATGGTACAGGGAATAGCGGGCAGCGTCCTTCTGGTTCTCAGCCACGGCGTCCTCTAAGTCCAGCATGATGGAGTCGGCTCCGTAAATATAGGGATCCTTGATCAGGCCCGGCTTCTGGGCGTTTAAGAACATCATGGATCTTCTCAGTCTCTTTTTATTCGGATGAATCATTTGATCGCACCTCCCCAGGGCAGATTTTCTGTCACATCATTGGAACGGTAAACCGCGCACTCCACGCGTGCCTTCAGCGTGCAGTCCAAAGCGCCCTTGTCCACCACGGTCACTTTGGCGTCCTTCACGTCCAGACGGTCCAGAGTCTCCATCACCGCCGCCTTAATCTGTCTTCCAAACTGATGAATCACACTGCTCTCGATCGAAAGCTCAATCCCCTGTGCGCCAGGCTCCACTGTAACCTGAGCGTCGCTGGATTCCAAGGTTCCGGCCATCGCCGCTTTCTTGATTTCCATTTCCATTCTCCTCCTTGTGGTTTTGCTCGGGGGGTACCCTCCAAATTGGTATCGGCCTCACATTTGCTATATTCATTTTATTCCTTTTTCCGGTATTCGGCAAATACTATATTCCTTATGTGTGGTATAGGTTTGACCTATATTTTGGGCCCCATTTTCCCTTATGAAAAACGGGGGACGTTTGTGAGCACGTTCCCCCGGTTTTGGTACGATTACAGGATCGGCAGATAGCCCAATGCAAGGCCCATGCCCATAAAAATGACGAAGATTCCGATACACCATTTGAAGATGTATCCCTGATATTCCGCCAGAGTGATTTCCGTCTTATCCATCAGCAGATAGATGAAGGGAACCAGCGGGCTCAAGAAGTGGAACGCCTGGCCCATCAGGGCTGCAAAGCCCACCTGCAGGTCGGTAAAGCCGTATGCCTGGGCCGTTGCGGCCAGAGGCGGCAGCACGCCGTAGTAGAAGGCGTCGTTGTTGAGCAGATAGGTGCCGGGGGCGCTGACAACGGCGATGACCACTGCGAAGAAACGGCCCATGGACTCCGGAATCACGGATACTAAAAACTGCGCGATGGCGTTTGACATGCCCGCATCCTCCGGTCCGTTTAACACGCCCATCAGCACGCCCGCTCCCAGTACCATCATAATCACGTTGATCATGTCAGGCGCAATGGAGCTGATCACATTTCTCTGCACCTTGTTCTTGGGATAGTTCACCAGCAGGGCGATGGCGGTACCTACGCCGAAGAGGATGGCGGAGCTTGCCAGTCCCATGATCAGGGCAGCGATGATGGCGGCGGTCAGAATCAGGTTGAAAATAATGAGTTTCGGACGCTTCCACGCCTTCTCCTCATCGGAGACTTCCACCTTGTTCACCGTGTAGGACACGTCCTTGGTAACGCCCAGGCGCTTGCGCTCCTTGAGGCCCAGATAATAGGACACGCCGATGACATACAGAGCGGAAAGAGCCATTCCGGGCACCAGGGGAGCCAGAATCTCGCCCGCATCCAGGTTCATCACGGACATCACGCGGGCGGTGGGGCCGCCCCAGGGGATCAGGTTCATGATACAGTTCTGTAAAATGATCAGGTTTGCCAGATAAATCTTTTTGATTTTCAGGCGGTTGTAAATCGGGATCATGGCGGTGCAGCAGATCATAACCGTGGTGGTTCCGTCGCCGTCCAGAGAGACGAAGGCGGCCAGTACGGCGGTGCCTACCAGAACCTTGAGCGGGTCGCCCTTACACCAGGAAACCACCTTGTCGACCATGGGGTCGAACATGCCCGCGGTGAGCATCACGCCGAAATAGAGAATGGCGAAGGTCATCATGGCGAAGGTAGAGGCCACGTCTTTGATACCGTCCATAGCGTATTTCAGCGTATCCCAGCCGTAACCGGCCAGCAGGCCGAACACGATGGGCACCAGAATCAGGGATGTAAAGGGACTCAGTTTCTTTGCCATAATCAGCCCCATAAATACTACGATCATAGCAAATCCAAGCAATGCTAAAGGCATAATCGTTTCTCCTCCTTGTGGAAAATAGTCATTTATTTTTAACTCAGATGGAGCGGGGCCGGCTTCCCTCTTCCAATGAGCTAAATTCCATCAGGTGTTTCTCTTATCTCCCGGCTTCCCGGTTGACCGCGTCGATCAGGGTCTGGCACTCAAGCGGCTTTAACAACAGCTCGTGGATCAGGTTCTTTCGGTAATACTCCAACACCTGGTCCTCCACCAATCCCGTGATCAGGATCACTTTGCAGTGCAGGCCCAGGGTTCTGGCCAGGGCTGCGATCTGCGCGCCGTTCATTTTCGGCATGGCGTAGTCCGTGACGATCACGTCGATGCCCCCCTGCCGCAGAACGGCCTCCGCGTCCAGGGGATTGCCGATGGCCGTCACCTCAAATCCGGCGGCCGTCAGGGCTTTATCAAACAGTTTCAGGATTTTCTTGTCGTCTTCCACTAAAAGGATGCGCCTGGCGCTCCCACAGTTTCCCCCGGCGGGGCGGTTCAGACCTGAGCCCTCTTCCCTCCCGCCCTTACACAGGGGCAGGTAAAAAGTAAAGCGGCTGCCCTGCCCGGGTTTACTCTCCACGCGGATTCCTCCGCCCAGGGATTCCAGGATACTGGTGACCGTGGAAAGTCCCAGCCCGGTTCCCTCCCCCGCCTGTTTGGTGGTAAAGAAGGGATCAAAAATGTGGCTCTGCTGCTGCTCGGGGATTCCCTCCCCGTCGTCCGCCACCCAGAAGCTGGCGTAGTCCTTCTCATACTGCGGGGCGTGGAACAGAAGCTTCGCCTCCTCCCCACTCACCATGTTGCCGCCCAGGCCCAGATGGCCGTCCCGGCTGCGCATGGCGTAAAACGCATTGGTACAGAGATTTAAAATGATTTGGTTGAACTCCGTCTCGCTGCACCGGATATGGCAGCCGTCCGTCCAGGAAAAACAGGTGGTCAGGTGTACATTGGGCGGGATCACGGTGTCGATGATCCGCAGCACACGCTCCGCCGCCTGGCGGATCTCCAGGGGCTTTACCGCCGTCCCCGGCTGTTTGCGGGACAGGGAGGCGATTTGCCGGATGATCTCTTTGGCCTTTTCCGCTGCGCTGTAAATCTCCTGGGCGCTGTCGTAGACGTCGTCCGCGGGGTCGGCCTCGGCCAGAATCATGCCGGAATACCCCATAATGGGGGTCAGCAGGTTGTTGAACTCGTGGGCGATGCCCCCGGTGAGCGTGCCCATCAGCTGAAGGCGCTGGTTGTGGGCCATCTGTTCCTGCCTGCGGCGAAGCTCCTCCAGCTTGCTGTTGAGTTCCCGCAGATATTCATTCTCCTCCTCCGCCCTGGTCCGGGCAATGGAGGAGATTCGCAATTTATAGAGAACCACCACAAAAGTGGTCATGAGTGCAATGGTGAGCAGCGAGATGCTGATCATAGCCTGGCTGATGGGCGCCGCGATCTCGTCGTAGTCGATGACCGCGCTGACGATGATGAAATCGTCCTGGAACCAGACCGGCGTGTAAGCCGCGATCTTTTTCACCCGCTGGGGAACTTCGTCGGTCCACCAGTAGGAATGGTAGATTTCCGCCGCCTCCCGGCCCTGCTTCTGGTGCTCGATCAGGGTTTCCAGCTCGCTTAAATCAAAATCCGGGTACATGGCTTCCCGGCCTGAGATCACATCCTTGCCGATCTGCTTTTTCACCGGGTGCATGAGGATGCGGCCGGTGGAGTCCTTGATCATCACGTAACCGTTCTGGCCTACCTTGATGTAGGAGGCCACCTTCTGGTACATGCGCTCGATGTTGATCACAAAGTACAGCCGCAGGCTCCCGTCCAGCGTAGGCATGGACAGTCCCAGGTAAAACTGGTTCTCCTCGTCCTGCAGAATGTCGATGCGCGAGTCCTTCTCCTTGCCGTCAAAATAGTTGACGCTGGTGTAGGTCCGATCCTCTCCGCCCTGAATCAGCACCTCGTGCTCCCCATCGTTCTCCGGGTCGCTGCTGACCAGGAAGTTGGACACATCCTCGTTCTGGATCCGCATGTGCTCGGTGAGGAATTTCCGGATCGGCCCTTCCTCCCCTGTCTCCAGGTACAGCTTTCCGGCCTCCTGGTACTCGTCGTATGTATTCACATCCAGCAGATCCGCAAAGTAGAAATCCGTGTACACGGAGATGCTGTTGGAGACCGCCTTGGCGATGGTCAGAAGCTGTTCCTCCTGTTCCTCGATGATCTGGTCCTTATATTGGTTGAAGCTGTAGACCAGCCCCAGGGCCAGGGCCGCCGCCAGTGCGAACGCTGCCGCGATTCCCAGATGGAACCGGACGTTTATTTCCCTCCACCGTTTCATAGCATTTGTACCTCCCATTTTCGGCTTGTATTTCCGTTTTACATCCATTATACTATAGACATCGCTCAAAGGGTATTTCGATATTGTTTCGCTTTTCATCGGGGATTCACATTTGCTATGATTTTATTATAAATGCCCGATCTTAATATCCCATAAAATAGTCTTAAAATTTTTTAATAATTTGTTGATTTCTGTTATTTTAACAGAAAATTAACGATTGATTTTCGTGTATTTTCCTATATAATAGGAGAATAGACAGGTGGTATAGCCACAAAAGGGGGAAATCATTATGGCGGATGAAAAGGTGCTGATCGTGGACGACGATCCGGCCATACGCAAGCTGCTGACCAAGGTGGTGGAGAACAACGGTTTCAAATCCATGACCGCCGCAAACGGCCAGGAAGCCGTGGCGCTGGCTCAAAACCGGAAATTCGACTTGATTCTTTTAGATATTATGATGAACGGAGTGGACGACGGCTTCGACGCGATCCGCAATCTGCGCGCCACCGGCAACGACATTCCCATCGTCATTCTCAGCGGGCGCACTGAGGATTTCGACACCCTGTACGGCCTGGACATCGGGGCGGACGACTACATCACCAAACCTTTCAATCCCGTGGTGCTGGGGGCCAAGATCAAGGCCCTGATCCGCCGGAACAAGAAGGCCGCCTACAACGCCCACAATTTCATCACGGCCGGGCCCTTCCGCTACAGCAACATGACCCTGGAATTTTTCAAGAACGAACAGCTGATTCCCCTCTCCTCCAAGGAGAACGTGATGATGAAGCTGTTTATCAGCAACGTGGGAAGGGTTTTCACCAAAGAGCAGCTCTACGAGCTGGTGTGGGGCAATTCCATTGTGGACGAAAACGCCATCATGGTCTACATCAGCCATCTGCGCAACAAGATCGAGGACAATCCCAAAAGCCCCCGCTACATCAAAACCGTGTGGGGCCTTGGTTACAAATTTACCGTAAATGAAGGAGAATGATTTATGTCGGATTATCATTTCAGCCAGATCCGTTACCGCGACAAACTGGCCGTCCGCCAGATGGAACAGCTTCTGGCCCAGGAGGGCATCGAGCGGGACGGCAATCTGGACTACACCGTCGGCCTCTACGACGAGGACTACAACCTGGCCGCCACCGGCTCCTGCTTCGGCAACACCCTGCGCTGCCTGGCCGTGGACAACCGCCACCAGGGCGAGGGACTTTTAAATCAGGTGATCAGCCACCTGATCGACTATCAGTACCGCCGTGGCATCCTGAACCTGTTCCTCTACACCAAGTGCAATACCGCCCTGTTTTTTAAGGACCTGGGATTTTACGAGATCGCCCGGGTGGAGGGCAAGGTGGTGTTCATGGAGAACCGAAAGGGCGGATTCGAGCGGTATCTGGAGCGGCTTCTGGCGGAGACGGAAAAGTCCGGGCTTACCGGAGCGCGGGTGGGCGCGGTGGTGATGAACGCCAACCCCTTCACCCTGGGCCACCAGTACCTGGTGGAGACCGCCGCCGCGGACTGCGACGTGCTGCACCTGTTTGTGGTCAGCGAGGACGCCTCCCTGGTGCCCTTTGCGGTGCGGGAACAGCTGGTAAAGGAAGGAACCGCCCATTTGAACAATGTGGTATACCACCGTACGGAGAGCTATATGATCTCAAACGCCACCTTCCCCTCCTATTTTTTAAAGGACAAGGACACGGTGATCCGCTCCCACGCGGTGCTTGACATCACGATCTTTGAGAAGATCGCAAAGACCCTGGGAATCCGGGTTCGGTACGTGGGCGAGGAGCCCTTCAGCGCGGTCACGGGCATCTACAATCAGGTGATGGCCGAACAGCTGGCCGCGGCGGGCCTGACGCTCACGGTGATCCCCAGAAAGGAATCCGACGGCACGGCCATCAGCGCCTCCAAGGTGCGGCAGCTGATCAAGGAAAACCGCATGGAGGAGATGCACGGCCTGGTGCCCGAGTCCACCTACTCCTATTTCATTTCCGATGTAGGACGGGAGACGGCGGAGAAGATCCGGGGCTGCGCGGACGTGGTACATTACTGACCATCAGGAGGAATTATGCCGGACACACAAGCTTTGAACAACAACCAGAACCCCGGCCTGCTGGAAGAAGTGGCGCTGGAAGATATGTTAAACGCAAGGGAGCGGCGGGCCGCCATCCAACAATCCTTTCTGGATGAGTTTCACCGCCCCCTTGTCTGCCTGACCTTAAACATCCCCGGCCCGGTCAAGGTGCTGGACCGGGTGCCCGAGGCCTTTGACCGGGGCTGCCGGCGCATCCTGGACGTTTTGGACGAAGCCGGTTTTACCGTGCTCAGACAGCTGGTGATCCGGGAGAAAACCGGATACGAGCTGTTTCTCAGCGTGAACGGAGACGCCGTTGAGATCAAGGAGCGCATGGCCGCCATCGAGGACGGCGGCCGCCTGGGGCGGCTCTACGACATCGACGTGATCCGCCTGGACGGGCAGAAGGTCAGCCGCGAGGAATTCGGCCTGGCCCCCAGAACCTGCCTGCTCTGCGGCCAGCCGGCCCACGCCTGCAGCCGCAGCCGCCGTCACAGCGTGGCGGAGCTGGTGGAGGAGATTCAAACCATACTGAGGGAGGGGAGTTTTCGGTCTGATGAATGAAAAAAGCAGCTGTGAGCACAGCCGCCGGGACGATACACGGTTAGATAACTTTTTGGATTGCGTCAGGGACGCGGCCGCTTACGGCCTGCTGGAGGAGGTGCGCACCACCCCCAAGCCGGGCCTGGTGGACCTTCACGACAACGGCTCCCACCGGGATATGTGCTACGACACCTTTGTGGCGAGCACCGGGGCCGTGGTGCCCTATCTGGTGGAGATGGCAAAAGCCGGCTGGTCTCTCGATGGCTCCCCGTCGGAGCTGTTTCCCGCCATCCGCCCCATCGGGGTCAGAGCCGAGGCCGCCATGTTCGCCGCCACAGCCGGGGTCAACACCCACAAGGGCATCATCTTCTCCCTGGGAATCATCGCCGCCTGCCTGGGCTACCGGTACCGGCGCACCGGCGTTTTGGACCCCTGCGAAGTGCTGGAACTGGGAGGGCTGGCTACCCGGGACTGGCTTGAGCAGGACTTCGACCGCATGAAAACCCGTCCCCCCGTGACCCACGGAGAGCATCTGTTCGCCGAGTACGGCTACCGCGGCATCCGCGGAGAGGCCCAGGAGGGTTTTCCCGCCCTGCGCCTCTTCGCGCTGCCCGCCATGAAACAGGCCCTGGCCGTCCAGCCGGACGCCAACCGTGCCCGGCTCCACGTGCTTTTAACCCTGATGGCCAATGTGGACGACACCAACATCCTGATCCGCTCCAATCCCCAAACCCTGGAGTACGCTCAGGAGGAAGCCCGCCGCCTGCTGCTCTCCCACCCCATTATCACAGACCAAGCCATGGAGGAGCTGGCCGCGCTGAACCGGGAATTTGTGGCCCGGAACATCAGCCCGGGAGGATGCGCGGATCTGCTGGCGATTGCTATATTTTTTGTGCGATTGCAGGAGCTTATGGATGAAAGAAAGGACAGGGATCAGCCATGCTGCAAAGCAAACAGCGCACCCCGGAAGAGATTGACGCTTACCTGGAAGAATTAAAAACCTGGTTAAAGGAGGACCGTGATACCCCTGCGGAGGAGATGACGGACTTTTTTTCCAAACGCCTGGGAATCTATGAGGACGTGCATCTGGGTCACTGGCCGGAGGAATACGCCCATATCGCGGATTTTTTCCGGGATGGGTTGAACAGCCTGCTGGACATCGGATGCGGCACCGGCCTGGAGCTGAACGCGGTTTACCGGCGTTTTCCCCAGGCGGAAGTGACGGGGATCGACCTCTGCCGGGATATGATGGATAAGCTTCAGCAGACCTACCGTGACAAACATTTCAAGGCCATTGTGGCCGACTACTTTGAATGCCCCTTTGAGGCGGAGCGCTACGATGCGGCCCTCTCCTTCGAGACGCTGCATCATTTTCCATATGAAAAGAAGAAACGGATCTACCAAAAGCTGTACCGCGCCCTCAAACCCGGCGGATACTATATCGAATGCGATTACATGGCCTGCTGCGCTGAGGAGGAACGCCTCTGCCTGGAGCAGTACGAGTACAAGCGCAAAAAAAGCGGCCTGCCCGGCCACGTATTCGTCCATCTCGACATCCCCTTAACCCTGGAGCACCAGGTGGAGCTCATACGCAACGGGGGATTTCAGTCTGTGGACGTGCTTTATCAAAACGGCGGCACGGTGATCCTGCGGGCGGAAAAAAGCGGAAATTCATGACACGCCAAAAGGGCGGGAAACGTGAGGGAAAACAGATGACAGAACGTGAAAAGATGCTGGCCGGAGAGCTTTACGACTGCGGCGACAGAGAGCTGCTGGACAGGTGGCACAGAGCCAAAAACCTGGTCCGCGACTATAATCAGACTGATTCCGACAATCTGGCGGAAAAGGACCGCATCCTCGGAGAATTGCTGGGAGGCCGCGGCGACAACCTCTGGATCACCGCCCCCTTTTATGTGGATTACGGAAACAATATTTATTTTGGCAACAACTGCGAAGTGAATATGAACTGCACCTTTCTGGACGATAACCGGATCGTGATCGGGGATAACGCGCTGATCGCGCCCAATGTGCAGATTTACACGGCCTTCCACCCCACCAATACCAGAGACCGCTTCGGGGAAGCCCGGGAGGACGGCTCCTTTGCGTTCTGCAAAACCCAGACAGCCCCGGTGGTGATCGGGGACAATGTCTGGATTGGCGGAGGAGCCATCATCATGCCAGGCGTCACCATCGGGGACAACGTGGTGATCGGCGCGGGCAGCGTGGTGACCCGGGATATCCCATCGGACACCATCGCATACGGCAGCCCCTGCCGGGTCATACGTGAAAACCGCCAGCGCAGCTGATTATCTCACTCAATACCGGGTGCCGGTTGAGTGAACCGCAGCTTCAATCCTGCTTTCTCACCGGCCTGATATATTTCCAAAACCGCTCCGGATTGAAGTAAAAGTAGATAAGCCTGCCCGGGGTAGTGTCGTAGCAGTAGCCGGTGCCGGAGAAGTCAAAGTCGGCCATGGCCTTTTCAACGGTTTCCTCCACGCTGCGTTTTTCCTGCTCATAGTCAAAGGGGCCGTGTTCAAACACGAGATATTCCGCTTCCGGCACGTCCGCCAGAAGCATCTGCGGCGGCACTTCCCCGCTGTAATCAGCGGGCAGGCGCGCTCCGTAGCATTCCGTCCGCGGGATTCCCCAGTCGCAGAGCCTGCCCTGGGGATCGTTCATATACGCCATGATCTGGCCGCTTCCGCTGTTGACTTCACTCCCGCCGTCGTCGTCCAGCTTGCCCCTCATGCTGTCGAGCAGGCCGCAGATCGTCTCGCAGTCCTGCCCCGGGATCACGCTCTGTTTTTGCCAAAAATCCCAATACCCATTGCTCTCATAGTTTTTGATGTGCAAGAACTTGTGCGCAGGGATGGTTACAAAATAAATCTTTACGTCGTCTGTGGATTTCATCATTCCAATTTCTCCCAATCCGAAAAAGTAGCGGTCGAAAGGGTTTATTTTGGTGCGAAGGACCAACAGCCTGGGATGCTTCCGGTATTCGCTGGGGGTGACGCCGTACATGCCCTTGAACGCCCTGGTAAATGCCTCGTGGGAGGAAAAACCGTAAGCTACGGCTATCTCCAAAATGCTCTTTTTGCTGTCCCGCACCTCTTTCAGCGCAAAGGCCAGTTTTCGATGCCGCAGGTAATCCCGAAACTGCATACCCGATATCTCTTTGAATTTTCGGGTTGTGTAAAACTCGGAATACCCCAGGCAACGGGCCAGATCGCCAAGCGTCAGCGCCTCGTCCTCATAATTCCGAATACATTTGTCGATTTCATCGACGATCATTTGAATCTGCTTCTGCCATTCGTACATTCGTCTGCTCTCCCATTCAACCGCTCTGTATCCATTATAGGGAAACTGAGAAATACGCGCTTGATTTTACTTGCTGTATTTTTAAACAGCCCGCCTCAAAAGCCGGTGCTTCCATCTCTACTGCCTGTGCGAAAACAGCTTCTTCATCACCTCGATAAAGTACCGCTCCGCCCCGTCCAGATAGGATTCCTTCAAATAGATCACGTTCACATCCCAGGCGTACGCCTCCCCCAAAGGATAACAGTTGAACTTTTCCCGTCCGCCGAAGATCTCCACAGCGCGTTCCGGCACAATGGTCGCCCCGTAGCCGGAGTTGGCCAGCTGCACCGCATTGATATTGCTGGTAGTCTCCATGATGATGTTGGGCGTGGCGCCGCAGTTCCTGAATAACCGATCCACCGCCCGGCGGATGGCATGGCCCTTTTTGAGGATAATAAAGGGCAGGTCCGTAACCTTCTCCATCCGGATATACACGCCGTCCTCCGTCAGCATATCCGGCATCACCACGCCGGGACCGGCCACAAACAGCAGCTCCTCCCGGTAGATCAGCTCCTCCTGAAGCTCCGGCCCCAGTCCTTCCTCGCTTTTGGGGATCACCACCAGATTCGTCTCCCCCTTTTGCAGGCTTTCCAGCAGCACGGAGGCCTTGGCCTCCTGGGTGCGGATCTCCACCCCCGGGTAAACCCGGCGAAACTCCTTAAGCGTTTCCGGCAACATGTAGCCCGCCCGCTCCACCGGGATTCCCACGGTAATTTTTCCACGGACCCCATTACCGATATCCGTCAGCTCCCGGCGCAGATTGTCCTTCATCATCAGAATTTTCCGGGCCGTGTCCACGTATTTCTCCCCCGCATAGGTCAGGGTGATGGGGTAAGCCGTCCGGTCGAACAGCTTGATGCCCAGGTCGTTTTCCACCTTGGAGATGATCTGGCTGAGGGACGGCTGTGAAATGTACATTTTTTTCGCCGCGGCGGTCACGCTTTTGCAGTCCGCCACCACCGTGATATAGACCAATTCCCGAAAATCCATTCGCTCACTCCTCTCCGGCGCGGTCTTCCCGCTCCATCTGATCCAGGCGCTGTCTGGCGGTTTCTCTGAGTTTCAACCTGCCGCCGTGAGCGCAAACCTCTGTCAGAAGCCTTCTCTCATCCCCAAACTGCCCGCGGCTGTGATACACGTCCGCCAGCACCATACAGACCTGCTGCTGGTGAAGTGGGCTGGCGCTCAGCCGGATTTCCTCCTCCAGATATTCGGTATCCACCGGACCGCCCCCGGCAAAGCTTAAGTATTCCCCGAACAGCCGGGCATTATAGGAAAGATTTTTGGCCACCGCAGGCTGCCTGCCCTGCATCTGCACGGCCAATTCCCGCAGCTGTTCCAGCGTTTCCTTCGCTCCCTCCAGATCGGACCGTGCATACTGGCACTGGAATTTCTGGTTCAGCACCAGTCCCAGGGCCGCCTGTCCCCGGTTTTTCAACAGCTCCGGCTTAAGGCTGTCCAATAGCTTCAGGGCTGTCTCCCACTCCCCCAGGGCGCTGTAGCCGCTGCTCACATACACCCAGGCCATGATTCCCTGGATGGTATCACGGCGGCAGCGCCTGGCCGCAGGTTCAAATTCCCGCAAAAACGCTTCCGGGTCCAGGTCCCGGTTCAGAAGGGCCAGGTCCCGGTTCATCCGGTTCAGCGAACCGTACTGGGCAACGGCAAAGCTGATCACACCGACAACCGCGAAAATCAACACCCCATAGAGAATGCGCACAACCAGGTGCCCCGTCCCGCCAAGGCAGAAAAGCGCCCCGGCCGCCGCTCCCACCGCCATGCCGCCATATTTGATCCATCTGGTAAGCTGATAGCAATTACTCATGTGTGATTCTCCTTCCGCGAAATAAACATCAGACCGCCACAGCCAAACAGCCGGGGCGAAAATGCCCCGGTTGTCTCCTCTGGCTCTCTGTTATGATACTTTAGTTTCCTTGATTAAAGCATAAATGAGAACATAAAGCTCGCCACAATTAATACAATTCCGCCGCCCAGACGGGAGGAAAGCTGTGCGTATGCGATCAGTTCCATTCTGTCCGCAGCTCCGAGAACCGCGATATCTCCGTTTCCGCCACGGTTTGCCATACACAGGCCGGCGGTAACCGCGGAGTCGATGGGGTAGAATCCCACCAGATAGCCCACAACCGCGGAGCCCAAAATCGCTCCCACCACAACCATCAGCGCGATGATCACATTGGCGGGCGTACAGGCGCTGACCAGCTCCATCAGGTCGAAGTCACATCCCATGCCCACCATGATGATGATGGAACATGCGCCGGTCATAAAGGACTGGAGGCGCTTGGCTCCGGCGCAGATATTGGCCGGGATAATTCCCGTTGCGGCCAGAATAACCACGAAAATAATCATGTACGCAAACTGGTGGATGCTGGCTCCAAAGATTGTGGGAAGGATCACCTTGGAGAACAGGCGGCCCACCGCGTAGCAGGTCAGGGCTACCATCATGGCTCCGGCCATGTCCTTGACGCCGGTCTGCACCTTTTTGTCCTCCCGGGCAAGGCCCGCGTTGTTGCGCAGCAGGTTTCTCTTATCTCCGGTCCACTCCGTTTTCACCGTGCCCAGCTTGTTGAGCAGCGCGCCGGCTAAAATACAGATGATGTTGGCGATGGTCAGAATAATGATGGCAAACGCGTAATAGTTGGCCGCCGGATCGCCCGTCACTTCCTCATAAATCTGCGACAGCGGAACCGCCCCGGCGCCGTTGCCTCCGCCCATAATGGGAAGCACATACTTGATCAGGATGTCCGAGGGGCCGATTCCGAACACGAGTCCGGTCACCACTCCAAAAAGCATGGCGCAGACCAGACCGCCCAGGATGGCGGGTATGTATCCCGCGAAGGATTTCAGCAGGATGTCGCGCTCCAGAGAGAGAATGGAGCCTGCGATCAGGAAAATGATGAAGAAGGTCAAAAATCCCGTATCACCGCTGATAAAGGTGTTGATGCCCTCCACATACTTTTCCGGAATCAGGTTGAACTGTACCAGCACTGCGGTTCCGAAGAATACCATCAGAAGGCCGCCGCCGATGTAGCTGTTCCAGATGGGAAGGCGTTCGCCGATCTCATTGAAGATCACCGCAATGGCCACGCAGAGCGCCAGCACGCTGGCCATATCCGTCCCCAGCACGCCCAGGTACGCGGATGCCAGGATAATCAGAATACATCCCAATGCAATATACCACGGTGCGCCGTTCAGTTTCAATCCGCTTTTTTTGTTTTCTTCCATGTGTTAGTCCCCCTATTTTTATACGATTGATCCAAGGCCGACAACCTTCACCTCCCCCCTGCCTCGGATATTAACTATATTTTATATGAAATCTTCCCATAGTTAAAATACATATAATTAGATAATGGTTATATGGTTTTTCCTATCGCTTCACCTTCTTGTAGTACCCGCCGGTCAGAAACTCTTCCACCATACCGCTGTCCGTCTCCGTCAGCCCAAAGCCTCCCATGGAAGCCAGCACGTTCATTTTACACATCTGCTCCGTGATCTCAACGGCCATCACAGCCTCCTCAAGACATGTGTCCAGGGTCAGAATACCGTGATTGGACATAAAAATCACCCCCGCCTCTCTCGCAGCCCGGGCGGCTCCCTGAGCCAGCTCAGGGCTTCCGGCGTGAAAATAGGGAATCCGCGCCACCTTCCGGTCATAGTACATGGCTTCGATGAACAGATTGGTTTTCAGCGCTATCCCGCTGCACGCGCAGAGCGTGGTGTAAAAGGGCGAGCAGTGGACAATTCCCTCTGCGTCCGGCCGTTCCCGATACACGGCCAGATGCATGCCCGTCTCCTTGGAGGGTTTTTTCTTACCGGCCACCACCCTGCCCTCCGGATCACAGACCAGAATATCCTCCTCCGTCAGCGCTCCGATCCTGGTACCGCTGGCCGTGATCCATACCCGGTCCTGTCTCCGCACGCTTAAATTGCCCGAGGTTCCCCAGGTCAGTCCCTTTTCCACAATCGTCCTTCCCGCCTCAATCAGACGTTTTGTCATCTCATCCATTATCCCGCTCTCCTCCCTCTGTCAGCCTCAACGCCCGCTCGAAAAAGTCCTCCGCGCCGAAATTACCGGATTTTAAAATCAACCGCAACTCAGGCCGGTCCAGAGGCGTCATCACCGGCACGCCGGGAGCCACGCTTTCTCCGATCCGGTATCCCACACATCCCAGAGCCCTTGTCACAGCGCCGGAGGTCTCGCCTCCCGCGGAAATCACTCTGGTCCAGCCCGCTTCCACGGCTCGGACGGCCAGCCCGGCAAACAGCCCTTCAATGGCCTGGGCCACCTGCGCTCTTCCCAGCTGCTGGCTCCTTAACACGTCCTCCGGCGCGGCGGAACTGTAGACCAGAGGCGCGCTCCGGGCATCCCGGATCTGCTCCCACACCGTATCCACAGTCTGCGCGCCCGCCACAATTTCTTCCGGAACCAGGCGCACCCCCAAGCATCCGTTTGCCAGGTAGACTTGAACCTGCCTCCTCGTCATGGCGGAGCAGCTCCCGGCCATAAGAATCGCCCGCCCGGGCGTCCCATCTCTCCTGGATTCCTTCGCAGATTTTCCAGTTTTTTCCTCTTTCTCTGCAAATACCCGGCTCAATGCCCCGGCCAGGCCGGATCCTCCTGTGAGAAAGGGCAGATGGCCGAAGGCCCTGGCAATCCCCTGGCCCTGACCGTCCGTTTCATAATCCGGCACGGCGTAGAGATGGCCCCGGCGGGCCGCCAGCTCTTCCAATTTCGCATTTATCCCGGCGATTGCGCCCGGCCCCGCGTCCATGCCGGTTTCACCCGCGGCCGGACACAGCGCGTTTGTCTCCGGCACACCTCCGGTCAAACCGGTGATCCTCCCGTTTCCGTCCACCGTCACACAGGGGTAACGGCTCTGTCCCCGCATAAGCTCGCTGATCCGGCAGTCCCACATAGGCGTCAGAGGATGGTTTCGCATATGGCTCTCATGCAGCGGGAGGCCGTTCACATACAGCGCCCCATCCCGCACCGTCCTGCCGTTCACCGGCAGGGAGGGGCAAAGCAGCGTGTAGGGGATTCCCAGCTCCTCCATCACAGCGTCCGCCACCGGGCCGATATTTCCCTCCGGCGTGGAGTCAAAGGTGGAGCAGTATTTAAAATACAGATGACGGGCCCCCGCCTTTCTCAGACAACGGAAGGCCTCCATGCTCTCCTCCACCGCACGCTCCCGCTCCACGGTCCTGGTTTTCAGCGCAATGACCACCGCCCGGGCCCCATGGATATTTTCCCATCCGGACTCCGGCACGCCGCTAAACAGCACCGTGTCCAGCCCGCCCTGCACCATAAAGGACGCGGCATCCGACGCCCCGGTGAAATCGTCCGCCACCACGCCCAGTTCAAACCCGCTCATAGTACCTCCCCGCTCACAGCCCTCATCAGGGACTGGTACGCGCTCTCCGGGCTGGTAAATACTCTGGCGTGTCCGGCCACAACCCCGGCCGCCGCTCCGGCCATGGAAATCTGGGCCAGCACAATCTGCTCATACCGTCCGTCCAGTTCCCGTATCTTCTCCTGAATCAGGCGGTCGTGGACAGCGAAATCCCGCCGTTTACCCGCCTCATAAGCCCCATCCACCACGTACATGTCCACCGTCTCCGGCAGTCCGCGCTTTCTTCGGAAACCACAGTACATATTCCGGGTAATATCCACGGTTCCGGTAAAGGTACAGAGAATCGCCGTCCGCCCCGGACATCCCGCGGCCTCGTCCAGCATGGCCCCGTCCGGACACACCACCGGTCTGGACAGCAGGCCGGAAAAATACTGCACATAGGGCGAGAAAATGGTACAGGTGAGGATCACGCCGTCCGCCCCGTCCGCACAGGCCGTTGAGAGCATGTCAAACATCCGGCGGACCGAACTGTCATTAATGCCGCCCTCGTTCCCCACCTTTTCCAGCAGATAGCTGTCCAGATAATTCACCAGGTGCAGTTCAGGATCCCGGCTGCTCAGATATTCGGTCATGGGATTGACCGCGTTCAGGGTCACGCTGACCAGCGCTATTTGTTTCTTCATCAATCGTTTCCTCCATTTCTACTGGTAATCGTGCAGATACTTAAGCGTCAGAGCCGAGAGGGCCGACGCCCTGCGGCTGTCCGGCCACTGGCGGATCTCCATTGAGAGGTAGCCCTCATACCCCATCTCCTCCAACGCCTGCAAAATCCTGCGGATCGGAAGCTCTCCCAGCCCCGGAACCATGCGCCCGCTGTCCGCCATATGTACAAAACCCACCAGATCCCCGGCGGCCTTCAAGCTGTCCGCCACCGACTCTTCCGTGATGCCCATGTGATAGATGTCCGCCTGAATCCCCAGATTGTCCAGTCCCAGCCGCCTGATAAAGTCCAGCGCCTGGCCGATGGTGTTCAGATTGTTGATATTGTCGGGATTCTGGGGTTCCATGAGAACGCGGACGTTCCCAGCAGACGCGAACCCGCAGATTTCCCTGAACACACGGTCCAGGTCCGCCTCACGGCAGCCGGGCAAATCGGCCAGCTGCCCGCGGTATTTCCCGATCAGCACCGGTGCCCGGTAGTATTCCCCCAGCCGGACCAGTTCCCTGCAGCGAGCCATAGCCTCCCTGCGGTTCCCCTCCTCCGGGTGCAGTAAAAACAGGTGGTCCTGCACCTGCATGGGGCTGGTACCGATGGCCGATACGCTCAGCCCCCACCGTTCCAGCAGGCCGTCCAGGCGCTCCACCGAGAGCGCGGCCGGGTCCCGCACCAGAATCTCCACCCCCGCGTACCCGTGTTCTGCCAGCCATTCAAACGCAGCCTCATATTCCCCGCAGAACGCCTGAACCTTGACCTGGCTGTCCGGCGCGGAAACAGGATAAGACAACTTCATGTTCCTTCCTCCCCTCCATCTCGGATGTGCCCTGCCGCGGCCCCGAAGGTCCGCGGCGAACGCTCTCTCACCCCTGCTTTTTCTCAAACACCACGGCCCCGCTATCCGCCGTGACTGCACGCCCGTTCTCGCCGAACACCTCGGGACAGGACACGCCGCGGCGCAGGGACTCCAGGTACAGACTGTCCAGAATATTCTCAGTCAGAGGAATGCCATTCTTCAGGGCCTCCTGCGACTTCCGGTCCTCCGGCTCGCCCGGCATCAGAATCTCGTCGCAACCGGCCGCCCTGGGCAGCGCCTTCAACCGCTTATAGTACACGTCCATGCGCTTCTTATATTCATCCTCGCTCACAAACAAATCCGGCCGCATAATAAACATCATATGCCCCAGATTCTGAGGCTCCTCAAACCGGTAATACAAGCTGCTCACATCACCCGCATAATTGCTGCCCGTATACATTCCCGCCATCATATCCATCAGCATCGCCAGAGCCGCCCCCTTGGGACCGCCGAAGGGCAGGCAGATTCCCTCAAACGCCTTCTTCGCGTCCGTGGTGGGATTTCCCTCCTGATCCAGAGCCAGGCCCTCGGGAATAGGCTGGTTATTAATCATAGCCACCCTGATCTTTCCCCTGGCCGTCACCGTCATGGCCATATCCAGCAGATAATCCGGGCTCTCATATCCCCCCGGCATCCCCGCCGCAAAGGGCGCGGCCCCCAGAAACGCCGTCCGTCCGCCGCACACGGGCAGGGCCGCGCTGGAGTTCGTATACACCATACACGCATACCCCTTAGCCAGGGCCTGCTTCACATACAGAGCCGACATTCCAAAATGGGTGCTCCGGGTACATCCCACCATCGCGATCCCCGTCTTTTCCGCCAGCTTAAGCCCCTCCTCCATAGCCTTATGCGCCACCAGAAACCCCATTCCATCGTCTCCATCCACCCGAAGCACCGCAGTCCCCACCTGCTCCACCCGGATATCCGGCCTGGGATTCACGCACTTACACTCAATCCGTTTCAAATACATCGGAATCCTGGAAACCCCATGGCTATTCAACCCCCTCATATCCGCCGCCACCAGATCCCCCGCAATCGTCCGCGCATCCTCCTCCCTCAACCCTCCGGTCAAGAGCAACCGAAACCCCAAATCCTCCAACAATTCCTTCCCAAAAATCTCCACTTCCATCTCTTTTCCTCCTACTATAATGAATCTTCATTCTTTTCCCCTCACTCCCTGAAACGCCAGCGCCCGGGCGGGGTGGGTTTTCCCACCCCGGGCGTCTTAGCGGCATGTCGTTCGAAATCCGGAGCCGCGCACCTGACCGGGAAAACCCACCCCGCCCGGGCGCGTACCATTCTCACATCCTCCCCACAATCTCCTCCGCCACCCCCATCGTCGTACCCGTTCCGCCCAAATCCGGTGTCAGCGAAAGACGCTCATTCAGCACCTCCGCCACGGCCCGTTCCACCCGTATTGCCTGGTCACACCGTCCGATATGGCGCAGCAGCAGCGCGCCCGACAAAATCAGCGCAATGGGGTTTGCGATCTCTCTTCCCGCAATATCCGGCGCAGCCCCGTGGGAAGCCTCCACCACGATCTCGCCGTTTTCCCCCACGTTGGCACCCGGGGCCAGCCCCAGACTCCCCACCAGTCCGGCCGCCAGGTCGGAGAGAATATCCCCGTACTGGTTGGAGGCCACAATCACGTCAAATTTCTCCGGACATTTGGCCAGATAGTAAGCCGTAGCGTCCACCATAAAGTCGTCGGAGGGGATATCCGGATTTCTCGCCGCCACCTCCCGGAAGCAGGCCAGAAACAGCCCGTCGGCCATGCTCACCGCGTTGGCCTTGTGCACGCAGGTCACCTTCTTGCGCCCGTTTTTCCGGGCGTAGTCGAAAGAGTATTCCGCCACGCGCAGCGCCGCCTTGCGGGTGGTCAGCTTGATGCACTCGGCCGCACAGTCGCCCACCATGTGTTCAATGCCACTGTACACGTCCTCCGTGATCTCCCGCATAATATGTACGTCCAAATCTTCGTACGCGCCGGAAATGCCCTTGAATCCCCGGATGGGCCTGGGGCAGACGTACAGCCCCAGCTCCCTGCGGATGGCGTTGTTCAGCGAAGGGTAGACGCCCACGCTGCCGTCCTCGTGCTCGCAGTAGAGACGGCCTTTAAACTTATCCACCAGCAGCGGCGCCTTGATGGCCAGCTTCAGTTCCTTTAACAGCTTCACCGACTCCTGGGGCAGCGGATGGCCGTACTGCTCCACCCCCTCGTCCCCGATGGCCACCGGCACCCACTCAAACTCAATATCCGTGGCTTCCAGCACCCGCAGCGTAGCCTGCGTAATCTCCGGACCGATTCCATTTCCCCTGATCACTCCAACTCTGATTCCCATTCTGCAACCTCCCTGAATTCATTTTGTTGATTCCCTCTGCATTCAGTGTACCGCAGCTTGACATCATTGTAAAATGGCATTATAGTATAGTTAATCATTCTAAAATCGAATGATAGAAAGGATGGAAAGCGCCATGAAAACCAGCGACTGGGCCTTAATCCAGACTCTCTACGAATGCCGCAACATCACCCGGGCAGCCGCGCAGCTCTACATCTCCCAGCCCACCCTGACCAAACGCCTGCGGGCCATCGAGGAGGATCTGGGCGTGGTGATCGCCCTGCGTGGAAAACGGGGCGTCACCTTCACGCCCGAGGGGGAGTACCTGGCGGTCAAGGCCACTCAGTTTCTCTCCCTCATGGACGAAGTCAACCGGCATCTCACCGAGCTGAAGGAGGAGCCCTCGGGCACCCTCTGCATCGGGGCGTCCAACTCCATGGCCCGCTTCTCCCTGCCCGGATTGCTGCAATACTATCAGGAATCCCACCCGGGGATCAGCTTTGAGATCACCACCAGTCTGAGCAGCCAGCTCTGCAAGCGGGTGGAGCGCCGGGAGCTGGATCTGGCCTTTGCCTTCGGCGACATCCCATTTAAGGGGGTAAAGTACCGGTTTGCCAGCGAGCAGGCCTACCTGGCCAGCGTGAAGCCCCTGGACATGTCCCGCCTGTCATCCTACCCCTATATCACCTATTTCAAGGACAAGTACACCCAGCAGCTCATCGAGAACTGGTGGGCCGAATACTACCTGACGCCGTTTCCCAGAGGACTGGTGGTCCAGCACGGGGACATCTGCCGGGAAATGATCTTAAAGGGCCTGGGTTACAGCTTTTTCTTCGTCCGGGGCTACATGGCGGACCATCCCCAGTATGTCTACCCGCTGCACTACAAGGACGGAACGCCCCTGCTGCGCAACACCTGGCTGCTATGCCCGGACCAGCCGGAAAACCTGCGGCCGGAGGTGCAGAGCTTCATCCGGGAAGCCCTGGACTACAGCCGCTCGCAGCCCTCCTACGCGTGACGGACACAGCCGAATTCCGTTTCTCCACAAGGGCGGACAACACCGCCTCCAAGGCCCTGGCCAGGTCCTGCGGCTTCTCCTGCCTCTATTCGGAGCAAAAGACGGACCCCCGAAACGGAAAACGCTATGGACTGGAGGTTTACAGCAAAAAACCGTGAGCCGGCGGCTCATTACATTCAAAAAAGCGGGACCCCTGTGGAATCCCGCTCTCTCTTATTTCAAACCGCCCGTCAAAAGCCCCGGAAGCTCCGCCAGACTGTCGATGTACCAGTCTGCGCCCCTCTGATCCACCGGGAACCTCCGCTCCCGCCGGACCGCAACGGGAATCCCCGCCCGGACCGCGGCCTCTATGCCATAGGGCGAGTCCTCCACCACCAGGCATTTCTCCCCGGGCAGTTTCAGAAGCTCCTGACATCGCAGATAGATTTCCGGGTTGGGCTTGCTCTCCCGGAACATATCGCCGCACAACACAAACTCCATATAGGCCCCGAAGCCGCAGAGCGCTTTGATCTCCTCCGCCTTCTTACGGACCGTGGAGGTGGCAAGCACGGTCCGGTATCCGTGGCCCTTTAACCATTCCAGCGCCGGAAGCACATCCGGGAACAGGATGCCGGGATAATCGATGGGTTTATCCTTTCCAAATTCCCGGTAGTGGGACCGGAACACCTCTATATCCCAATCCGGCGGGCAGTATTCCCGGACCGCCTCGAAGTGGCCGTTCCCCGTGGCGCCCACCATGGTCAAAAGGCGCTCCTCGGGAACCTGCTTTCCCAGAAAATCCCGGACAAACCATCTCAGCCGGTTCATATAGACCACTTCCGAGTCGATCAGGACCCCGTCCATGTCAAAGATCACCGCCTCAACCGCCGTGGCATTTGTCATGTTCTCCCTCCTCTGTCTCCGTCCAAACCGCCGTACTGATAGATTCCGTCCCGATCCTGGAGCGCGAACAGTTTTTGCTTCCAGAGCCGTTCAAACCGTTCCCGGCCCGCCATGATATCCTTTATCAACCCCAGTTGGATGAAAAACCACCAGGCCGATTTCCCCGCGCTGTAAAAGACGCCCGGCAAAAGAAGCGCCACAAGGACCGGATTCCAGCCCCCGGCCAGGCCGAACAGCCCGGCAAGGGTCATAGCCGCGGACACAAAGCCGTTTAAGGGCAAAACAAACGGGAGAAGGCCGTACACCGCGGCGGCGGACAGCGCCGCCCAGCTCTTGGTAAAGACCGCACACGCCACAGCGCAGGCTGCCGGTAGAATCATCTGCAGGGCAAACCCCACGGCGATTCCCACCCGGCCGTTTTCAACCTGGCCGCAGAGCTCCCCGCTCCTGTTTTTCACGACCCGCACCACCAGGCTGCGCGCTTCGATGGCGTTCCGGACTTCCCCATAGTTTCTGCACGGTGTGTTCAGATACACGGCCCTTCCTCCCCTCTTTTCCTTATCTCTGCAACGGTTTCGCCTTGGTGGGAAGCGCTTCCCTGGTCCGCGGATAATTGCGCACCTGCAGGTCGATCCCTCTGGCGGTATAGGTCAGGTACGCCAGGAGCTGCAGCGGGATGGCGTATTCGAACACGGAGAAATCCTCGTCGTCCACAAATCCCCCGTCCAGCACGTGATCCGATTCCACGCCGTCCTGTACTCCGATGGAGTACACGTGGGGATTCTGGTCGTGCATGATCTTAAACAGCGCGTTGGCCCGCTCGTAACCGTAGGTCCTGGGAGCGATGAGCACCGTGTAGACGTCCGGCTTCACGGATGCCAGGGGACCGTGGAGAAATTCCTCCGTCTCAAACCAGAAGTAGGGATACCGCACCGTCTCCATGCTCTTGAGCGCGCCCTCCATGGCGGTTCCCACATTGGCTCCGTAGCCCAGAACATAGCACTTCTCGCATTTCACAAACTCATCCCGGACCGCCTCGAACCATGTTTTTGTCTTTTCGATCACCGGGTCGATATTGCGCAGCACGGATCCAAGTCTGGACACGTTGTCCCCATATGCGGCCTCGTCCACGTACCCGCGCGCTTTCGCGGCCTCCAGGGCCATCAAAAACAGGGTCAGCACCGTGCACGTATATCCTTTTGTCTTTGGCCCCACAAACTCGCGGCCGCAGTCGATGGTCACTTTCTTTTTCGCCGTCTGGGTGCAGGTGTTGTTTAAATACTCCGTAACCACGAAATTGTCGATCCCCAGACCATTGGCCTTTGTGAGGGCGTCGATGGTGTTCGTGCTCTCTCCCTCCTGGGTCACGGCAATCACCAAATCCGTGTCCGGGTAAAATGTCTTATCGTAGTGGGCAAATGCGTAGGACGTGATCGTTTCACAGGGCACCCTCAGCATTTTTTCCATATAATATTTCGCCGTCACACAGGAATTGTACGAGGTTCCGCTGGCGGTGAGCAGCACTCTCCCATATTTCCCGGCGGCAAAATCGTGGGCGAACTCCCCGCAGATCTCCGCGCGTTTCTCCAGAATCCCCAGTGCCGCTTCCTGCGTCTCGTGGATATAATCCAGCATTACAAAATTACTCATCACAAACCTCCCAATTATAGAATTCCAAAAAATTTACCCACAATGCCTACCACGATGATTCCGATCATGATCCACCAAGCCTTCACGCCTTTTTTCAGTAGGCGGTAAATCAGGAAGGTGACGCCCAGGGGCAGGATGCAAGGGCAGATCTCGTCGAAAATCCCCTGGATGTTAAGGGTGACGTCCGCTCCGAAATTGGCCACCAGCGCAATTTTGATGCTCACCATGGAGGCGATCATGCCGCCGATCACCGTAAGGCCCATAACCGAGGCCGCTTTGGTGGCGCGGTTCATCAGTCCGCCGGAGACCAGGGTGTCGATGGAACCCGCGCCCAGCTTGTACCCGAACTGTACCCCGTAATAGCGGACCAAAAAGTTCGGAATGTTATAGATGATCAAAAACAGCACCGGGCCCAGCAGATTCCGCTGCATGGCCAGGGAGATACCGATACCGGATCCGATGATTCGGAAGGTCCCCCAGAAAAAGGTGTCGCCGATGCCGGAGAGCGGTCCCATTAACGCAACCTTGATGGCGTTGATGGAGGAAACGTCAAATTCCTCGTTGGCAGCCGCTTCCTCCTCCATGGCGGCCGCGATGCCCAGCACAAAGGGCGAGCAGGCAAAGGTATTGTTGTAAACCTCGGAGTGGCGGGAAAGGGCCTGGGAGAACTTTTCCTTGTTGTCCCCGTACAGTTTTTTCAGCACCGGAATCATGGAATAAGCGAATCCGGGGGCCTGCATGCGGTCCATGGAATAGCAGGCGGGCAGTAAAAAGCAGCGGAAGAACAGCGTCAGCAGGTCATGCTTTGTAATCTTTTTTCCGTTTTCCATTGTATTAGATTTCGTCGACATCGACAGACACCTCCTTGTTTCCACGGTCGCTGAAGTTGAAGATCAGCACTGCCAGGATTGCTCCGATAATGGCAACGCCTACGTTACTCATGCCCAGGAACGCCACGATCACGAACCCGACAAACAGGAACGGGGCCAGCTCCCGGTTGTAGGTCAGCTGCATCAGCAGCGCAAAACCCAGCGCCGGCAGCATGTTGGAGGCAACCTTGATTCCGTCGGTGATAAATGTAGGGATCACCCGAATCAAATACTCGAACAGCGGCGCGCCCACCAGCATACCCAGCAAAACGACCAGGAACGGGAAGAAGAAATAGTTAAACAGACCCATCCACTGGCAGATTTCCATGGTTTTGGCATCGCCTCTCTCCGCCGCCGACTTGGCCCGCTCGCTGAGCAGGTGGTTTAACGGAATCCAGGTCAGATATCCGATGGTTGTGCCGAAGGTGGAAATCGGCAGGGCCAGCGCCAGCGCAACCTCCGTGCCGGTGCCGCTTCCCAGAACAAAACCGGTGCACAGGGCGCTGCCCAATGTAATCTCCGGCATTCCGGAATGGGCTCCGATTCCCACAAGTCCCATGCTCAGAAGCTCAAACTGCGCGCCTATGATCATGCCTTCCACAGGGTTCCCATAGATAAATCCCACCAGCGTACCCACAATCAGCGGGCGCTGTATCATCGTCATACCGAATACGCGGTTATCGATCTTACAGATGCCCGCGATCAGCGCCACCAAAAATGCTTTCATAAACATATGGCTTATCCCTCCCGATTTTCCGAAGCCTTTCTAAGGAGCTTCTCAAGATTCACGAATTTGTCTCTCGGCGTCGGCAGCATCCCAACCGGAATTCCCGCCTCCACAACCGAGAGAAGCGCCTCCACATCCTCTTTGGTCAGATTCAGATTGTCCGTTATGTAGTCCGCCTTTTTCCGGACGCCGCCCACGGTCAGCCGTTCAATCCCGTTTACGCCTTTGCAGACTTTGGCCGCGTCAACCGGCGTGCTCACCAGAGCCATAATCCTGTACTTTTGACTCTCCGGGCCGTTTAAGAACGCGATTCCCTCTTCCACACCCCGGAACCCGTACTTGACGCCCGGAGGCACGGCCATTTTCAGGGCTTTCTTTCTCATCTCGTTCTTCATGATCTCATCGTTGATCACCAGCAGCACATTCGCGTCCAAAAATCTGGTCCAGGAAATGGCCACCTGACCGTGAATCAACCGGTCGTCCAAATGAAGCGCCTTAATCATATCTCTTCCTCCTCGCCCTTTTCTTCCATCAGACAGTTTACGTGTTTCACCCCTTCCCGGCCGGACCGGCAGAGCTGGTTCACCAGCGCCTCCGTGTCCATGGACGGGTCCGACAGCAGGGCCTCCAGGACCATGGCCAGATTCATCCCCGTGATCAGATGGAGCCGTTTCCTCCCGATGTACTCGGTGAGGATGTTCGTCACATTGCCGCCGAACACGTCGGTCATTGCGATGATCTCATCCTCCTCGCCGTAGGCTGAAAACACGGATTCCACCCGCTCCCGGATCGTGTCGCCGGAATCTTCCATCAGCACCTCGATCACACCCACGCCGGCGATGACATCCTCACCCCCGATAAACGCCGCCGACTTGAGGATCGCTCCCGCCAGAGGACCGTGGGAAGCAGTTAAAAAATGCCTCATCGCGCTCATTTCCCCCCTTTCTCTTGGTTTTTTACATTTGCCGGGAAAATCTTCCGCCCGGACCAGGCCGCGTTTCCGGCCAGGGCCAGGCGGTTCTCTCCCGGCGGCAACCAGTTAAATGTATATGCCATACCCCATAAATTTTCGCCAATATGTCTACGAAAATTATAAATGTATATACATTTAAGTTGCCTACATCGTACCACACATGACTGTATAAATCAATATTTTTTAATCAAATATTTATTTTTTTTTT
>ENA-UOJP01000273-UOJP01000273.1-human-gut-metagenome-genome-assembly--contig:-C102-NODE-273-length-109054-cov-35.905953_pt1 | contig 109054 bp, 98 predicted proteins | sample MGYA00242353_ERZ723900 | MGnify/ENA metagenome assembly ERZ723900 | reverse complement strand
TTTTCGCTTTTTTCACTGATTCTGCTGAAAAAACCTCATATCCGGATTTTTTCAGCGAGAATGTAATTCCACGATTTAAATTTTCATCATCTTCAACCACGAGTATATCTGGCATAGCATATGCACCTCTCTTTATTAACTATTTTTCCTCTTCGTTACATATTTGTTCTGCCTCAATATCCTCGGTAATGACTTTCCCTGTAATATCCCTATAGGCTTCTTTTATTCCATTTTTGAACGCCCACTTAATTATAAAATATAGTTCTCCGCAGACCCTTGAAAACATTGGATTTATCGCAGGTGAGCTTTTCCTTATTGTTTCCCTTGTGTTATATCGTCCCATCGGTGTTTCGAACTCTGATGCGGTTTTGGAATCTCGATTTATCTTTTACCGATACTTTTATGGCTGATAAATATTCTAAATTCGGTCCTGCACCAAGAACTCCTTCCTCTATGCAGCGTTCTTATCTGCTTTCCATTGACTTTAAAGTTACCTCGATAACAGAATGGGCTGCCCAGCTTAAAATCAATCCCCTTTATGCCATCCTCAGTGGGTTTGAACCTGGTAATACTCCCGGGGTTGGCACTTTTTATGATTTTATAAACCGCTTGTGGAACTCTGATGATGACCATATGTCACCACATATCCATCCTCTTAAAACCAAGGTTAAGAAGCCTAAAACAAAAGGCACGAAAGCTGATTCTGTATCCACAGGACTTATTCATCCGGATTCTTTGGCTCTAGCCGGTGATGGAACTCCTGTTGTAACTTCACACAGAGAACGGAAAAAGCGTATCTGTAAATGCAAAGACAATGGCATTACTGACTGCAAATGTGACCGCTACTTTTCCCAGCCTGATTGTGATATCGGCTGGGATTCTTCCCGTGACTGTTATTATCATGGCTATGATCTGTACATGCTTGTTGATTCTCAAAGTGACTTACCGGTATTTCCTCATTTTTGCTGTGCTTCCAAACATGATTCACATGGATTCCTGCACGCTTTTTTCAGGATGAAATTCAAATGTCCTAAAATCAGTCATAAAAATGGCTGTATCTCCTGTACCTGCGAAACTCCCTGTTCTGATGCAAAATACGGACGCACGGTTCATTTGGTCATGAAAGATACTCCAAGATTATTCAACAATCCGCCAAGGAGCAGTAAGGAATGGAAGCTGGAATACAATGCAAGGACTTCTGCTGAGCGTTCTAACAAACGCGATAAATTAGACTTTAAATTAGAAGACGGCAGACACCGCTCAACTAAGATGTGGTACTGCCGCCTCTATCACATCCTGATGTTACAGCATCTGGATGCATGGGATTTGCCGTTTGAATCCACCCTGAGAAAGTTAATTTTGAACGTAGCATAATCCTACAGATATCATACCTCATTTTTTGGCATAGCAACAGTCCTATGTCTATTTTTTGTACCCATTTTTTCTATTCCGAATAATATTTGCTTGTCAAAGTTCAATGCCAGAATTTCGCTGGCATGATCAATCAGAATTCCGAGAGATCATATAATTCTAATCTGACCAGAATTTAGGTTTACACTGTCTTCTCGTATGTTAGATATTTCATACTCTCTGGCGCCTGTAGCAAAAAGGACTTCCACAACTGCTATATCCCTCAATTTGTATTTATAACCTGTTAAACCATTCTCCTTTAGGCAATCATACATGTAATTTAATAACATCTCTATTTCTTCTCGCGGTATTACCCTCGGAAGAGTCAAGGTTTCTTTAAATTTAACTTTAATCTTCCTAAAAGGATTGCGCGATATAATCTCTTCTTCCTCCAAATAATTATAAAAGGCCTTTAAAGATGCGATTTTCCTCTTTACCGTCTTCTGCTTATATTTTTTATGTAATTCAGTAATATACTCTTCTATCTTTTCTCTATCCGGCTCATCACAACAAATAAATGCAAAGTACTGACGTAAATCAATCCGATATGCTTTGAGCGTTTTCTTATCAAGTTCTTTTCTGTATTCACAATATTCCAAATATGGCACCAATTTATCCTGTATCCTCATTTCATAAAACCTCCATTGTCTTTATTATATAAACAACATACTATCGTTTTCAGTACTATTTTCAATAGAAAGTTCTTCCAAAATAAGAAAAGTCAAGGTGTGATACTTTCTAACAGAAATCTGCTAATTTTCTATACTATATCAAATACAGAAAACCATGCGAGAACATTTCTGATCCTACGCGGGGTTTTTCACTCATTATAAAGTTTCTACTTTTCTTCTGCTACCAATCGTGCATATTTTTACGGATAAATATTCAGCAGTTCTTCCGGAGAAAACAATGTAATCCCAAAGGAAAGAAAATCCTTTTTATTCCTCGTCACAATCGCATCACACTGATTAGCCTTCGCACAGGTTGCAAGCAGGCAGTCTTCAAAATCAGATGCTCTCTGCAAATAAGCATTCAACACATCTTCGTTCGTCACTGTTAGCACTTTTGCTATGTCCAAAACGGAGCCAAGCGCCTTATAAGCCAGATCAACGCTGTGCAACTGGCGACGAATCAGATAAAAAATATCTGTTGCACTGGATGCGGAAAGAAATCCTTGAACCCTTTTATTCTCGCACAGATCCAGAACAGCCTTTGAATCCTTAAAAAAGGGTTCCCTCTCTGCCAGTACATCCAGAAAAATATTAGTATCAATCATCAACCGCATATTTAGCAAGCCTCTCTTCTCTCAGCATCTTTGCATCATAGTCATCTGCCAGTTTCCCGGCAAGCATTCCGCTGATAGATTCCACTGCGGAAACATTCGGATTTACCATTTTTGCAACTGTTTTTCCGTTCCGGGTAATAAAAATATCCTCAGAACGCAACATATCAAGATATTTACCAAAATTGGTTTTAAATTCCGTAGCCGTTACGATCATCTGAAAACCTCCCTTGCCTTTTGATATTTATATTATACTCGATTCTTGCAGTTTTATCAATTCATATCGCTCGGTTTTTCGCATATTTTTGTATAAATCGTGCGATTATACTTAAAACATTCTTCTGTCCCTATAACCGCAAAAGATTCCTGCCAGATATATTCACTGCCTTATCGTGTAGATATCATCTACTAGAAATTCTACTCTTTTTTATCTGTATTAATCTTATTATGGGAGCCTTTCGTTAATCTGTGAATTGCACGGAATACAATATCTCCATTTTTTCCCAAAATATCACTTTTTATTGGAATCGTAACAGGATTGCAACCATTCACTCTGATATCCATTTCGGTAAAAGATACAGGTTTCTGTCAGGATTTCACCACTCTGTATAACCGGCCTTCCTACCATACATGATAACAACCGCTTGACAGATTCAGGTTCTCCAGCCATGCCTGCTGCTTTATTTCCGGTGTAATCGGATATGAGATTTCTCTCTCCAGATCATCCTCATGTGAATTTTTAAATAAATAATTTGTTGTCACATCAAAATAAACCTCTACTTTTTTGAACAGGTCCACTCTTTCATTGCTATAACATACAAGCAGAGGTATTAATTCGTAGAAGGTTTCCCTTCTATGAATCAATACCCCTGCAATGCTTCCTCATTCCAAGCAAAGAGCTAGCAACCATATTTTTAATACGAAATGTTGGTGCTTTAATCATTCATCAGATAACGACATTTCTTTTTGTACCATATATAACCGATAGTATAATCCATGATGCCTAAGAAGTTCTTCATGTATACCTATATCCTCAATTTCTCCATTTTCTAATACAATTATCTTATCTGCTCTTTCTAACATGCAATTAAATCTATGAATTATCAAAATTGCAATTTTATCCCGCATTTCCTCCCATATCATATTTAGCACGGCTTGTTCCGAAGCAATGTCAAGAGATGCATTGGGTTCATCAAAAATATACACTTCCGCTGGCTTAAACAAGGTTCTACCCAATGCCAATTTCTGCCACTGGCCAATAGATATTTGTATCCCATCAGTAAACTGATAGCCTAACGGTTGTTCAATATTATCTTTAAAATCTTCCAAGGTTACTTTATCCAGTATTTTATAAAGTTCACGATCATTTTCCACGCGATTATCACCATATCTTATATTATCTCGAATGCTACTCTCATACTTTATGTAATTCTGAAACATTACTGCAACCTTTTTTCGATATACTTCCAAATTTATATCTTTTAGATTAATTTTATTTATATATATCTCTCCTTCATAGTCACTATATATACCCATTATTATTTTTATCAATGTAGATTTTCCTGAACCATTATAACCAAGCAAAACAGTAAATTCTCCTTTACAAAGTTCTAAACTGATATTTCTAAGAACATACTGCTCTTTTTCCTGGTAACGGTATGACACATTCTTCAATTCAATTTTGTCAATTTTATCAATTATAATACCTTTCTCATGAGTATCTTCCGACTGTATATCAAAAAACAATCTTATTTGTTCAATCATAGCACTATTTTTATAAATATAAGATATTTGCGTAAAAACTAACATAATGTTTTCTTTTAAACTATCAATAGAATTATTGTATAAAATGAAATCCCCAATAAGAAGATATCCATTAAAAGTCTGGATTAATATGTACATCATTACCAGACAATCAACTATGCTATCAAATATGTTAATGATACTATATGTCCGGGTTCTTTTATTATGCAGCCTGATAAAATCAAAATTGTATTTTCCCTTTATTTTCTCAAATTTTTTTATAAAATATGCAAAAAGTTGATACAATTTTATCTCTTTGAAATTTTCTGAATTTGTCAGTAAAAATGAAATATACGATGATTTTCTTTCCATTTCAGTGTTTCTGATACTGACATTATATTCTTCTAAATTATATTTTCGCTCGTAAAAATATCGAATTACAGGCAATACTATTATTACCGAAAATATAAAAATATTGTAATTGGCAATAATTGCAATATAAGAAATCGTACTGATCAATACTGAAATAAATGCAAAAAGTATTTTTATGGTTCCCAATATCCCGGCATTTCCATCATAACGGGTTCGGTTAATCAGATCATATGTTTTTGAATTTTCAAAGTCCTTACTATCCAGCATAGCTATTTTTTTTAAAATCTTTGCCTGTAAATAAGCCCCAAACTCAAGTTCCAAATTCTCTATTGCCAATTTCAAATAATTAAGGCTTATTCCGCAAAACAGCCGGAATAAAATCATAATCACTAATTTTATGATAAGCAACTCTATCCCAGCCGTTTTGTATTGGAGAATATTTATGATTTGCTGTATCAATACCAGAGAAACAATTGGTAAAATACCGCTTATAACAGCTTGAAACCAAAAAAGGCCTATGTACTTTTTTTGGAATTTGTATAATTCTGTTATTGACCATATTATATTTTCTATAATGTTTTTTCCCTTTTTTAGCTTCATATTTATATAACTGCTATACCAGTATCAACCTATTTTATTTTCATGTTGCCTACTGCCTTAGCTAAACCTTCCTTATCCTTTTCAAATAAATGATAATAATCTATAAACATTTCTCGAACAAGTTTCCGGGATGTTTCACAAAGCTTTCCTGTTTTATAGGGTATTTCACTATCAACAGCAATTGCATTATCATAACAGATACTGCACATATTTCTTGCCCAACAGTTACTGCATTTATTCCTATAATAATTCGCATAGTCTTCGATATAAAACTTATAACTTTTATCATAATCAAATCCCGTTTCACAGTTTCCCAGAAATGGGAGATTTCCCACTTTTTCACATGTTTTAAAATTACCATCTACAGTTACATACATCCTTCTCTTTCCTGGAATACAATTCCCATGTAAAAAGCCAGAATCAATTACCCCTTTCTCTGTCCTAGCCCTATTTGCCACTCTGTACAATTCCAAATCTATAAGTCGGAAAAACTCAGAATCTTCCTTCTTTTTCAAAAAATCTTCCGCTGCCACTGCCTCCAAAGGACTGATTTTAGATTTTTGCTGTTCTAGTGGTTCTAAAGTTTCTTCAATCTTCATATCTCCGAGATCCACATAAGAATAATTGCATATGATTGTTCTCGGTATTTTTAGTGTCTCGTAGAAGAAATGATATATATCATGTAATTTCTCCTTTGTATAAGGCGGAACCATTACACAATTTATCATCAATATTCTTTTCTTTTCTAAATCATAAAACTTTTCCAACAATAGTTTAAAATTCTGTATTGCTTTGTCATAAGTACCTTTTCCATTTGTATCCAAACGATACTTATCATGTATATCCTGAGGTCCATCTAAACTACACATGATTTCTATATTTTCCAAAGATATAAAGAAGTCCAGCATTTCCTGTGTCAGTAATGTCAAATTCGTTGTAAAACTAAATGACATTTTCACATCTGGATATGCCTTTTTCGCATACTCAATACTTTTTTTAATAATGGAAAATTCATAAGCGGTTCACCGCCATAAAAACTCAACGCAAATTCTTCGTCTTTATATCCATTAAGTATTAAATCAATACTTTTCTTTGCAGTCTCAAAAGTCATACACTTGCCGGAATATCCCCGGAAATTTCGATGATGCTCACTGTAAATGCAATATTCACAACGAAGATTACACGCCTCCGTTAATTCTAATACAATTTGTCTGCAATGTCCTTCTACCAATTCCTGGTATTCTTCCCGAGTCGGTACAGAAAAAGTCCAATCATAGTCAGCAAACAAATTCTCTTCATCTAAAAAATCTTTAAATTCTGTATTAATTTCCTTGGCTTTCTCCAAACTCAGGGTACCGTCCAGTACCTTTTCAATAAAATCCCTTTCCTCAGTGCTGCAGGTAATCACCTTTCCAGTACCAGCATCAAAGTAATAATGGGAATTCGGAGATGTCTCAAATAACATACCGTATTTTTGATTATCCATAGTATTCCTTCCTTAATCTATAATTAAGAGTAATCAGATTATCTTTTATATAACGATATAAGGGTCAAAAGGTATAAGCGCAAATAATTGTTTTAATTGTTTTTGAATTATAAACAATTAAGTGATAAATACCAATGGAATCACTTGAATTTCATTGTGCAATTTTAAAACAATTGACACAATTAATATTAAAATGACCTTTTGACCCTCGAATCATATAATCTTATAAATTTGTTTCTTAAATCGGGGAGAGAAATTGAGAATTCAATTTCTCTCCCCTTCCCTTATGTAATATTACATAAAGTTTTACGCAACATCAGCGTTATGATGGTTTGCGTTAAAGGTTGCATCTCCGTGGCCTGTACAATCACAATTGCAGTTATAGAACGGATCCCACAATCCTCTTGTGCTCTTCCAACCTTCTGAGCATACACAACCAGCTCTTGGGGTTACCCCATTTGGAACTTCATTAACAACTTTCATTACAAGTCCTCCTTCCATTTATTTCTGATTCCCTATACATCACATATTTCCATTAACTACTTACGGATTGCGCACCTCCGTTTTTGCATCCAATATCCATATACAACGCAAGGGATATTCAGACAATTTTCAGAGCTGCCACCTCAATACCCGAATTCTGCATGAGTGTGTAATCAAAATTTTTCCTCAAAATTTTTGTATTCCATATTTGGAAAAGTTTTTGTACACAAGTGGCAGCAATATAATAGCCAGAATGCCATAAATAGACATGACAAACGGTATTTGTCGAACAACAATAGGTCCTATTTGAAAAATGATCGGTACTTTTGCATACTCTATAATATTCATAAATACGCTTGGCATGATATTAAAAAATGTTTCAAAAACCGGTACAGCACGCCCTATAAACGGCATCATACAATATAAAAAGAAAGGAATACAAATTGCCAAATTTGCCGAATGCATTTTTACAGTTACCAGCATTGTTATCGCCGCTGAAAACAAACTAGCAATATATCCACACAGTAATATTAAAAAGTAATACTCACCATATGTCATACTATAAATGCTATACGGCTGATCTATCTGATAAGGTGTCAAGAACCCACTTGTACCCATAACCCCAAAGGAAACAATTGACAGTATTCCCATTCCAGTCCAATAAACAACTGTTGTCATAACAATACCTGTCAAAAGTTTATTCCTAGTTGCTTTAGATCTCCCGTATTTTGTAGAAAAAAACACAGCTTCGGCTTTGGTACGAAATTCATCGGCAAATATGCCCGCAGCCAAAAAACCAATTACAACTGCAAGTATGATTCCATATGTCTGAGCATACATAGCCATTGTATCCCAAGAATCTTTTGCCGCATAATCAAGCGGCATTTCTATCTCTTCGTACTTTCTTTTCAAGAACTCTTGCTGCTTTGAGCTTTTTCCGTAAGACTGAACCATTTTTTGGATATTTTCCTCATACGTTGAATAAAAGTTCTCTAACTCCTCATCAGACAGACGATATAACACATTTTGATCATAACCAGAATCTGGTGTAATAACATAAATTATAAAAGATAAAATATCATCATACGACTGCGCCGTTTTCCCATACTCCGCATCCGGTATATCTTCGGGATAAATTTGTTCTAGGGTTTTCCGGTTCTCTACGACCTCTTTGATTTTTTCTACCGTCAATTTACCTTTCCACTTATTTCTATCAGCAGCAAGCCTACGTCCCGCTGTAATACCGGTATAAAGTTTTCCTTCTGCATCCCGATAACGCATACTACCGACAGCCAGGCAACTAATAATACTAGCAAGAAAAACCATAACGATAAGGATAATTTTATTGATTTTCTTGTGAAAAAACTTTTTTAATTCATATTTCATCATCATAATCTTCACCTGCTTTCTCTCCAAAATATAAAAGAAATGCATCTTCAAGGGTAGCATCCTGCCTTATTGCATTTCTTACAGGTGCTGTTTTAGAAATAATACGCAATTCTGCTCCCTCCGGAATAGTTTTTATATTCCCTACCAGATAATTCTGTAAATACCAATTAACTTCATTCTTTGGAACTACGCACTGGAAAACAGATTCATCCATAGATCGGACCAAATCTTCCGTACTCCCCGTATAAAAGAATTTCCCGCCTTTCATTAAAATGATTTCATTTGCTATAAACTCCACATCTGAAACAATATGTGTTGAAAGTAATACCAGACGGTTTTCTGATAATTCACTTATTAAATTTCGGAAGCGCACTCTTTCGTTTGGATCAAGCCCTGCCGTTGGCTCATCAAGCACTAATATTTTGGGATTATTCAGCATAGCCTGTGCAATTCCCACACGTCTTATCATTCCACCAGATAAAGTCCTCATTCTTCGTTTCTTATATTTAGACAATGCAACTTGCCGTAATAGCTGATCGATTCTCTGTTTTGCGACACTTTGGCGTATCCCTTTAATAGACGCAATATACATCAAATAATCATAAATACTCATATCCGGATAATATCCAAATTCCTGCGGAAGATAACCTAATATTCCTCGGTATGTCTCTCCTAATTCAAAAATATCCTTTCCATTCCATCTAATTTTTCCTTCTGTTGGCCTAATGATAGTACATAACATTCTCATCAGGGTTGTTTTTCCCGCCCCATTGACTCCTAAAAGACCATATACCCCTTTCTTCATAGTATAATTTACGCAATCTACTGCACGAAAAGACGAAAACTCTTTTGACACTTTATCAAATTCTAATCCCATTCGTTCGATCCTCCCAAACCAATTCATAATCTTGCTGCGATTTTCGTACACAAAAGACCAGATATCCAAAGGATATCAGAATCAGAACCAACCAAAGCGGTTCTACAATTGCATAATAGATAACATCATTCGCAACAATCATAGACCATACAATAACAAATGCCATACTTAAACATACTGAAACATATTCCATATCAAACCCTTTTTTACATAACAAGTGGAAGCAAACTCCACTTGAAATATTAAAGGGTATCAGAAAATTGATAGCAATACTGCTTAATGGAATTTGTATGGTAGCAAATACAAGTATAAAAAATACAGTAACCATCATCATATCCACAATCGCAAACAACAATAATCTTGCTGCGCATATCTGTCTTAAAGAATAGTAGGACGCCTTCTCTATTTCAAAGGCTGAAAATCTTCGGTTTTTCCAAATTTCTGGAATAATAAGAATAGAAAATAGTACTGAAAAAGCTCCCATAATCCTCCCTATGCTTTTCATACTTTCCAAATCATTTAATAAAATCCATAATATAAACAATGTTCCGCCTTGTAAAACCCACCACTTTTTCTTTATGAATTTACATTGTTCATATAAGAATTCAAAATAAGAAGAACATATACGTTGCTGGCATATATTTATTTTTTTACATTGACTAACTACATTCTGAACCGCTGGCTCTCTAACATAATGATCTTGTATAAGCTTTTTATAGTTTTTTATTTTTTTCTTATATAATTTCATTTTCACTACTCTCCCAGATATTCTGCCAATAATTTTTTTGCCTTACTTACTCGATACTTTACAAGCGATAGTTTTATATCTAATATTTGAGCAATCTCTTTCTGCTTTAGTCCTTGAAAGAAAAAAAGTATTGCTGTATCTTTAATTTCGTCCGGAAGATATTGTACAGCTTTTTCTATATCCAACCGGATTTCAACTCCCTTCATACTTTCTTCTATTATTTCTGGAAATTGTTCAACCAGAATTTCTTTCTTCTTAATGTAAAAGTTTTTTATTATATTTCCTGCAATTCGGTACAGATAATTTTTAGTTTTTCCATATTCTTTATATGTTTCTAAAGATGCAAAAAAATGTAAAAATGTTTCCTGGGTTAAATCTTCTGCATAATTTCTATCATGGGTGTGCAAAAGGCAATACTGATATATGGATGAATAATATTTTTTTATCAACTGTTCACTGGCATCACTTTTTCCATTTTTTATTTTCTGTAATAATAAGAAATCCGGTTCCGTCCCCGGTTTCATCCATCCCTTCCTCCCTTCATATGTGTTTCTATATAGTATAACAATCAACGGCAATAAAAAGTTAGTCTGGAATCATATTTTTTATTACCATTTAATTACTCCATATACTCTTCCAAACACATCCCAGTTTCTTTCATTTCGTTTGCAGCATCTTTTCCAACATAACGATAATGCCATGGTTCATTATTAATTCCAGTAATTTCTACTTTATCAGAAGGATATCTTTTGATAAATCCATACCTATATGCATTTTCATCAAGCCATTTATAAACTGATTCAGATGAACATTTCGTAGTGTCCGCATTAATATCAATACTTAATCCTAATTGATGCTCACTCGTACCTGGTTTTGCAACATATTTCTCTGCAAGGTTTCTTGCTTCCTTTTTCGAATATCCCTCCTCCATATAAGACATAATTTTTTCATCCATAATTTCCTGTTGTTCTTCTTGTGTCCGATATCCTTCTCTTACAAATAATGCCAAGCCATTAGCTCTTGCTGCGTTAAACATATCCTGCAAATCTGGATATATTCTTGAATCTACTTTTTCTCCATTCGATAATTCTGTAAGTTCTATATCATAATTATCTGGAATACGATAATTCTTATTAACGAGAATTAGATTCCAACCTTGAGAAGTATCTGCTTCGCTTGTACTGAAAAATTTCCACTTAGCATTTCCACTTAGCAACCAGATCTTACCTTGTTTTATAACGTTAATGCTACTTCCCAATGCTATAGATACCAACATAAGAAATAAGCTCAAAAATACAATTCTTTTTAAAGGACTTTTCCGATGTCTTTTCATTTGATTTTCCTCGTCTCAAATTTATCTTCTATTTTATATAACAAATGAAGTTCCCAAAAAGTTAGCAATCTCTAGTATTTTATCAAATTTAATTTTTACAAACTAAATCTTGATATCATTTTTCGTATTATTGATTCTCATTTCATATGTTCAAAATCCTTTTTCTACTATATAGCTTTCATTTATTGGTCTACAGCGCATGATTCTCTGCTATGCTGAATTTTAATCCCATGAATCTTTTAAATTGCTTTTGGATACCGAACCGGCTTTTCGGAGCATTGGTTTTTCATGACTCTTCTCCACAACGTATTTAAATCTAATAATAAGGAACCCACCCCCAAAAAGAAGTCAGGTTCCTGTCCAACACTACTCAGTATATTTTCCTGTAAATATTCGCTAATTTAAAATCCATTCATTTACCTTTTCAACAATTTCCTGCCGCCTCTCAAAATGCAGATAATGCCCTCCATCCAGGCGTATTACTTCACTCCTCCCCGTCTCTGTTATAACCTCTTTATGTAATGGTTCCCACAAATCCATAATTTCACAGTTTGAACTGGATATAAACTGTAATACCGGCAAATCTTCCGGAAATTTCATATCTCTTACAGTTTCCAAGGTTTCCTCCATATGCTTCAACTCGTTCATAACATCTTTATTATACATGTAGTCCATGCTTAAAATCCGATACACTTCCAATTGTTTTTCAGAATATCCATAGGACAGATCCGCATAGATTGCTTTTTCTGAATGAGCAACAGATTGTAAACGAGTAATACCAGTTATATTTTTCACTTTTTGCAAATAGGCAGACAATTTATTCAGTGCTATCATATTAATAGGAAACGGCTCCTCATCCGATTGCTTTGGCACAGACGGGTCAATTCCGATAAATCCCTGTACCTCCTGCGGATATACATTAGCCCAGTACAAAGAATATAGGCCGGAAAGAGAATGCGCCATTAAATAATATTGATTGTAGTCAAGTTCTTTTACGCATTCATGCAGTTCTTCTACTATTGTATCAATGTTTCTCTCTGTGCCAGCCACATCAGATAACCCATAACCAAACGGCTCTATTGCAATAACTATATATTCTTTTGATAATTGTTCTGCCAATGGTAAAAACTCTAATACAGGTGAAGGGCTGCCCCATCCTGGTAACAAGATAATCGTTGTTTCATTTTCTTCTCCATTTATATCCACAACCATATTCTTGCCCGCCACTTCTACGGATTGTCCATACGCATCTTTAACTTTACCTGCTTCATTTCTCTTGCAGGCATAATTCCATACCACTATTACTGCCAAAATAAGAATAAGCACCAGCAATATCCATTTTATGACTTTGAAAATAATTTTTCTCATAAATGCCTCTATTATAAGTAAAATATAATTATATTAAAAGCTGATCGTACCGCCAGTAATCTGAAGAGTACCAGACGACTGATTCGTTACATAGAATCTGTAATACCCCGTAAACGGAATCGTAAACGAGGTACTATGAGAGCTGCCGATCCCACTATAGGTTCTGGTTTTTATACCGCTATTATTGATATATCCCATCTGCACGGAGCCGGAAGTGCTTAACTTAACAGTAAAATTAACAGTTGTTCTGCCCAAGACGTAAAACATACCCCCCCCGCTACTATCCAAAAATAATATTGTTTTTCCACTTCCTGTACTCGTCTGCGGTACCCCCATTCTACTGCCTTGTTCTCCATTTTCCTCTACCCATACAGTTTCTAATATTGGTATCATATGCGAATTTTCTTCAGACGCTTCCACTCTGTTTGGCATCGCCATACAGAGTATCATTGCTACACCAACAAGTATTCTCCAATTTTTCTTTCCTTCCATATTCTCTTATTCCTCCTGTGTCTTCTTTATATTTATAGAACCATTCGTTATGATAATACGGTCACTGGATGCATTTCTCAAACAGATATAGTAATTTCCTTCTTCTAACAAAAGCTGTATATTGTTACTTATACTGTCTGTTACTTGGCACCACTTCACTCTGCCTTCATAGACATATCCCACTTCCAGGGTGCCGGCCATCTCCACTCCCTTCTTGTCAACTCTTTTCTGTTGGAAATTCAGTTGTAATGAAGTATCAGAGTCTACATACCATCCGCCATTATCAACACCGACAAAAATCAGCATTGCGCCGTTATCAACATAACACTCCGGTATCTTATTCTCTTCATCAACAGATACCTCTGCAATATACTTTGCAATAGGAGTGCCATTTTCATAGAGATTTTCCGATAAAATCAAATCCGTATGTAAATCAAACTTTGCTTTATAATCAGATGGTTCTATAGATAGCTATATACCAGATTGTGTGCGATGTTAATGCTGCCATGATTTGAGCAAGTAACATTCCGCCACTGATGCACGCTGTCACAATTTTCAATACATACACATATAAGCTGTAATATGGCTGTCCAATCAAACAATCCTGTGTTTCACCTTTATATTTCGAAGCAAGCTCATCCGGGGTTCCCAGTTCCGTTAGAACAACTTTGATATCACGCTCAGTTGGAATAACATCCTCACATCGTTCCTCCAACATATCTTGTATGATCGTCTCTAATTCCGCCGCCACGTCTTTTTTCATGGCAGATTTCATATGTTTCGTAACTGCATAAATGTATCTGTCGATCAAATCATTTTTTACCATCTATTCTTCCTCCATTAAAACATTGATTGACTGAGAAAACTTTTTCCAGTGCTCTTTAATCTTTTTATAAACCAGCTTCCCATCTTCTGTGATGATATAATACTTTCTTGGCTTCGTTGCCTCAGTTTCCCATTCACTTTTTAGCAGACCTTGACTCTCTAGTCTTCTCAGTAGAGGATATAATGTATTGCCTTCTATCGAAATACCTTTCCTTTCTAATTCCTTTACCAACGAATATCCATACATTGGTTTATTTAATTGTGCTAACACTACCATGATGAGTGTGCCTCTTCTAAATTCTAAAATTAATCCTGAAACAATTTCATCACAATTCATCCAATGTCCTCCCTTCCGTATTCTTTATTTAAATCCACTGTGTTTATTGCACTATATTGTGTTCCGCACACTATATGCTTTACAAAGTATACTGTGTATCGCACATTATGTCAATAAGTTTATCCTTTGCATTTTAAGGTATGGTTGCATGGGCAAAAGAAAATGTAGCTTCTTCCGGATTATCTGACAAGTCAATCGACTCCTTGTTATAATACCCATCAATACGCATATACTATCTATATCTCTATACGTATTGAATAAGACAACTTGTTTATAATAATGTCTTGTGTACAAGACGATATTGATATATAATTATCTCATATAGAAAGAGGTGACATATATTATGAATCGAGATACTTTAAAACAAATCATGATTGATCAAAAAGATATTTATCTCAACAATCCATTAATAACAAGACAATATTTTCTAGAAGCCAATGTCAACTATTGCTTTGTTGGTATCAGAAGAACCGGAAAGTCATATATGATGTATCAACAAATAAAACAATTAGAAGCCGATGGAATTCCCCTATCCCAAATTATTTATGTAAATTTTGAAGATGAGCGTCTTTTGGAAATGACTGCTGAAGATTTAAATCTCATTTTAGAAATTGGATTAGAAATATCTGAAACTGATATCAAACCATATTTATTTTTAGACGAGATTCAAAATATTAACGGGTGGGAGAAGTTCGTTCGCAGAATTGCAGATATGAAGTATCGAATCAATATTACCGGCAGTAATAGTAAAATGCTAAGCAGCGAAATAGCTTCCACTTTAGGCGGGCGTTTTGTTATTATGAATATTTATCCATATTCTTTCTCTGAATATCTTATTGCAAATAATATGACAAAGAATTACCTGGATGTTATTAGCACCAAAGACAGGGCAGATGTCCAAAATCAATATAACAAATATGTAACCTATGGAGCATTTCCAGAATTAGTTGAGATAAGAAATAAACGAGCTTTTTTAAACAGCATCTATCAAACTGTGTATCTCGGTGATATTATAACCAGAAATAAAATCACCAATGATTTTGCAATAAGGCTAATCCTAAAGAAAATTGCAGAATCTGTCACAAAACCTTTATCGTATAACCGACTGACTAATATATTAAAAAGTAGTGGAATGTCTATCGGTAAACAAACCGTAATAAACTATGTCAGCTATATGACAGACTCCTACCTGCTCTTTACTCTGCAAAACTATGCCGCCAAACTTGTAGAAAAAGAGACTTCTCCTAAGTATTACTTTATGGATACCGGACTTCTAGGACTTATGCTGCTAGACTGCAAATCTGCTCAGCTGGAAAATCTTGTTGCAATCGAACTGATACGACGTTATGGTACCGAAAATGTCTATTTCTTTGAGAATAATATAGAAATTGACTTTTATATACCATTAGACAATCTTGCTATTCAGGTCAGTATGCAGGTTCTGGATAACATAGATACAAGAGAACGTGAAACCAGAGCCTTTGTGAAGCTAAATAATTTTATCCCCAACGCCAAATGTATTCTCATTACTAATAGCGAAGAGGCGGTGATTGATTGCGATGGGATCAATATTGAGGTAATTCCTATTTGGAAATGGTTGTTGGATAACTAATCGAGTAGGAGGCGGTGATTAACCACCGTCCTCTCACAGCACCGTACGTACCGTTCGGTATACGGTGCTTTCAATAGTTGACGTGCACGGACTGGTAAGCTGTGGCTAAAAATCTTCATTTTAACCTTACTCCTTTACAATACTGTTTTATTTCTCAGACAGCATCCTCTCCAGCTTTTTCTTTCCGGTCTCATAGTCTGTAAACACTATTCCCTCCATGCCAAGCTTTCTGCCACCCTCGATATTCTCCAGTCTGTCATCTATGAACACACATTCTTCCGGATTCAGATTATATTTGTCAAACAGACACTGATAGATACCGGCATCAGGCTTTATCATTCCAACCATAGCTGAAATGACTTTGCCGTCAACAAGTGACACAAAACTAAGTTCACTGTGTGTATGAAGTTCGAAATATTCCTTTGGATAATTCGATAACAAATACACTTTATAGCCTCTGCTCTTTAACTCCTTAATCCAGTCTGCTGCATAGTCGAATGCCTTTACAACAAAAGCCTTTCCCTCTTTGAAAAATCTCCTGATATCCGCCTCATACTGTGGAGCCACCTTAACCATCTCATCAATTATCTCGTTCTCAGGAATTACACCACGGTCCAGCTCAACCCAGACAGGGTTTTCATATGTTGCATGGGCTAAAGCTGCTATTTTATTTTCTTCAATGCCAATCTCACGCATTGCCTCGTCCGGCTGGAACCTGACAAGCACGTTTCCTATATCAAATATTATGTTTTTAATCATTTATGTTTTCTCCTACAACCCTGCACCTCTTCCTGCAAAAAGCAATACCATATGCTAAAATATCGCACCTGCCCTCATCGCGCAGAGCCTCATCATACCTCTTCTCCTTAATCTGCGCCATAGCAGCCTCACACGCTGCATCAAGGCTTATCATCTCTTTTGCATATTTCACTTCAATAACGATACCTGCATCCGGGTCCTCCGGCTTGATTAAAATATCACTGAAACCGTCTCCCGACTCACGATTTGACTTAATAAGCCAGCCCGGATTGCTTCCGCGAAGCAGACCGAGGAGCAGACCGTGATAGAAGTTCTCCTTCATATCATCAGAAGCCTTGGTATCAAGTATACTTATCATGCGGCTCATCACGATGTTAAGCTGTCTTGCAATCTGCTTCTCATCTTTATCAAGGATGGCTCTAGATAAAAGCTTCATGGTATCATCATCTTTTGCGACAACAGCCTTGAACCACTCCTGAATCTGGAGAACAAACACTTCACGCACCTCTTTATTTGGAATCACCAGCTTGTAGGCATAGCTCCCGCTGTCAGGCATCCTGACCTCACCAGCCTTAGTCAGGTAGCCTGTTGTAAAAAGTACGCTCCACAGATTGTCTATAGTATTGTCAATCTCATCATAGGTCAAGTCAAGACGGAGCTGTTTCTCAACAAAACCACCAGCCACGAGCTTTTCTATCTCATCTCTCGTAGTCTGGTCCGCCTTGTCCACAAAGCGCTTCACCATGTCATTGCCACTGCTGTTAATCCAGAATGCACTCGGCCTGGCTGATGGGTCCCAAACCAGCTTCTTGGCAAAATTGATTACATCCCACGGACAATAAATGTCGGTATTACCGAAATGATAGCCATCATACCACTCCTTTACATCAGGGTATCGCTCAGACCTGTCATAATCTAAAAGCAGCTTCCTGACCTCATCATCAGTAAAACCAAACTGTTCATCATGCGCGATATCTACAATGGAATTGATTTCAAAATTGTTGAGACCTGTAAAAATACTCTCCTTGGATACACGTAGACAGCCTGTAAGTACGGCAAACTGCAGAAACTCATTAGTCTTGAGTGCCTGTCCAAAGAGCCCTCTGATGAGTGAAACCATCTCTTTATAGTAACCATTCTGGAATGCCTTATCCAGAGGTACATCATATTCATCAATTAATATTACAGTCTTTTGTCCAAAATGCTTATATAATAATTGAGATAAAATCTGCAGACTCGATACAAGCACTTTTTCATCCATTGCATTCGTTCCATCCTTCAATGCAATAATCGCCTTGTAGCGCTTTTTTTCATTTTCTGACAAATATTCACTATCTTCTAAAAAGCCGAATCTTTCTGCCTCTATTCCAATGAGCTCAGTAATACGATATCTAGCATCCTCATATTTCAATCCCTCCACGCTCTTTAATGACAGAAATATAACAGGATATTTTCCCATATGTTCTTCGCAAAGTGCCTTATTTTGCGCAATATATAAGCCATCAAACAATGACTCATCCGCACCGGTTTCAAAAAAGGCTTTAAGCATACTCATGTTCAGAGTTTTACCGAAACGACGTGGCCTCGTAAAAAGAGTGACCTCTCCACCGGTTTCAACCAATTGCTCTATGAGCTTTGTCTTGTCAATATAATAAAATTTATTCCTTCTGATTTTTTCAAAACTATCAATTCCTACCGGCAGTTTTAAAGTGCATGCCATATGAACCTCCACAAAACGTATCAATCCGCTATACTTAGCTATAGTATAGCGGATTGATGGGCAAATTACAATTATTATTACCGTTGCGGCTTTTCCGTATTAATACCAAACTTGCTTGAAATCGTCGGAGAGACAGGGATTGACAATAAATCTTTCTGATTGCCAGCAAGGGAGGAATATATAATCTGTTTTTCGTCCTTTCCGTTTTATTCCAGATAGGCGGTTGTGTTGATAAATTATTATATCTCCTAAAATTATCCTTTAAAACGGGAAACACAGGCTGTGCCCACCGTTATTTTTCTTGCAATCTTTACCAAATAGGGTATAATAATCTGAATAGTTGCATCTTTTATTAAGGGGGTTTTACAATGTTAAGCATTTTTATGAAAAAACTGACCGTCAACGAGGCCAAAAATAAAGTAACCACATCCGATAACGCAGTCCTCATTGACTGCCGTCCCAAAGAAGATTATGCGCACGGACATGTAGCCGGTGCCATCAATTTTCCAATCGAAAAAATCACGGAAGAACGTGTCTGCCGCCGGCTTCCGGACAAAACAACCGGACTGTATATTATCGGAAGTTATTACCACAAACCAAACGTTGCCATGAAGAAATTTAAAAAACTCGGTTACAAAAATCTTCACTTCAGCGGATTTATGGAAGAACATCACGGCATGCTGACACGTTAAGATAAACAGGAGACATAAAATGATAAAAACAAATGGATTTCGTGTTCTGGCGATGGTAATGACAACTCTATGGATGGTTACAATAATCCCGGTTACCGTTGTGCAGGCAGCAGACTTTCGTGGACAGGGATTTGATTTATCAAGCTATAATGGAACCGTAAACTGGGAACAGGTTGCAGAAGCAGACATGGATTTTGTAATGATCCGTACCGGAGAGGGCCGGGCACCGGATGTTGATACCCAGTTTGCGGCAAATTATGATGGTGCTGTTGCTGCCGGGCTGAAAGTCGGTGTGTATCATGTGTGCTGCGTGCGGACTCCGAAAGAAGCCGTGGAAGAAGCAGAGTATTGTCTGGAGATTCTTGATGGAAGGGATCTGGATTATCCGGTTGCCTATGACATGGAGCGCAAGGGCACCTTTGCAGGTGGCAGGGAAAATACGACTGCGATTGCAAAGGCCTTTTGTGACACGATCGCCGATGCCGGTTACGTGCCGATGATTTATTCTTCCGCTTCCTTCCTGAACGAAAACTTTGACTGGAAAAAGTTGAAAAACTGTAAAGTCTGGGTTGCATCTTACAGTGATACCAGACCAAAGCTGCCGGTATCTGCAGACTTATGGCAGTATACAAAGAAAGGTTCACTGGAAGGTGCCAACACCGACAAAGGATATTGTGATCTGGTCTATTCCTATATGGAAGCAACAAGTGTTAAGTTCACGAAACCCACACTTACCATGAAAAAAAATACGACCGCACAGGCAACGGTCAAAATGGGACCGAATGGCTGCACGGATCGCAAATCTTTTACGTCTTCCAACCCAAAGGTTGTTGCGATCAATAAAAAGACCGGTAAGCTGACCGCCAAAAAAGCAGGTAAGGCCACGATTACGGTAACAACCGGAAGTGGCAGGAAAGCGAAAATGAAAGTTGTTGTGAAGTAAATATGCCTGATTGCCCGTGTATCAAATGTGCGGATCATCCGGATCTTCTTCCCCGGATTCTGCCGGCAGTGCTTCGTTCCCCGCAGTCTCTTTTGGCAGTGCTTCGTCCACCACAGTCTCTTTCCGCAGTGCTTCGTCCACTACAGCCTCTTCCGGCAGTGTCTCATCCCCTGCAGCCGTATCCGGCAACGTCTCGTCGGATACCTCTTCATCCACAATATCCTCACTCTTTTGAAAACGCTCCAAAAACTGTTGTTTCCATGTTTCCCATTTCTGCAGTCTCTTCCCCTGTTTTTCTAAGCGCACTTCCTGTTTCTGTTGGATTTTCAACAGTTTTTCGGACTCTTTTTTCTGCAGACGGTCCTGTCGCAGTTCCTCTTTTATTTGCTGCTTCTGATTCTTTTTCACCTGTTTCTTTGCAGACCGCTCGATACTGCGAATCATGCTTTTGGCATCTCCCACCCTGCGGCGTGCACTGCGGTACGGATCGTATAAAAAGTAAGAAGCCGTTGTCAGTGCAAGCAGGAAAAGTCCGACAGCCAGACAATAGGGCAGTGCACGTTCGTAATAAGAATAGTGCAGTTCACAACCAATAAACAGGATCAGCATCCCCGGAAAAATCAACGCAGAAAACACATCACAGATAAACTGCCAGAACTTCGGGCACTGTTTTTTATGTACCAAAATGGCTGCCTGTACTCCGGTAAAAAACATAAGTACAAGGCATGTCTGGGAAGCGATGCCATGCAGATACCCGGCAAACACACACAACGCCAGCGAAAATAATACCATTGCCAGTGCATAGCCCCTGCGGTACGCATAGCCGTATTCCCGCATGCCCTCCCGTTTGTCTGCGCTCAGGTCATGCATTTCATACACGCGGTCGTCCACACGCGCTTTCATATCTTCCCGGTATCTCCGCCCCTCTTTTGTATGCGCCATATTCTGATCCATGTCTTCATCGAGTTCCTGCAGCATCTGCTGCTCCCGCAGGATCTGCTGCAAAAGCTGATCTTCCTGCGCCCGGCGTTTTTCCAGTTCCTCCCGGATCCATGCCGCTTTCTGTATCTGAAGACTGTTTTTCGTCAGCGATTCCTCTTCTATCTGCTGTTCTCTTTCGATCTGATCACTCATGGTATTGTCCACCTTTCTTTTTCCATCATAAATGGAATACATTTATTTGTAAAGTTTTGTTCCAGTATTTCATATATTACAGAACTTTTCTTCTCTTAATGTTATAAATATTCCATGTATTACAGAACTTTTCTTTCACATTTTGTTTTAATTTCCCTGTTTTTTGATATGCTAATGCATTAGAAAGATACTTTATAAAATACAAATTAGCAGGGAACTCTATGCATATAAATCTAAATGCCATGGGCACACGCATGAAAAGACGCAGAAAAGAATTAAAAATGAGTCAGGCAGAACTGGCAGAAAAAGTAAATGTTTCCAACAATCATATTTCTTCGATTGAAACCGGAAAACAGATTCCAAGCCTGACAACATTTGTAAAAATCTGTGAGCAGCTGGATACCACTCCCGATTTTCTTTTACTGGGAAGCCTGCACACGGACAATCTCCCGAAAAATATTTATGATTCTCTTGCCTTGTGCAACAAAAAAGACCTTCCATTGATTCAGGATATTGTAGAAAACTTTGTTTCCAAGCGGGAATAATGGTCGCAGATACCCTCATATAAAAATCTTCACAAAAAAATCGCTATACCGTTTATTACAGTATAACGATTTTTTATAAAAATTACAATTTTTGATTTTCTATCGCTGTGTATTTCCTGCATTCTGCTCTGAATCACTTAACATTGTAGCAATCCCGGAAATCTTAACCGTATCTACATCCGTATTTTCTATAAAAACACTCCGTATAAATTCTTTGTCGGATGTTTCAAATAACTGTTCCACCTCTCCATTTGCCTCAATATAGACCCGTTTATGGGCAGATGTCAGAATCCCCACACAAATTATTTTGTCCGCGCTTCTGGTATCGACCTTGATGCTGATTTTCTGCGGTTTTGATTGTTTTTTTCTATGATCAGGATTGCAAACTTGTTTCACAATCGCCTAATTCGCCCTTTTGTTCCGGCTCATCTGTATACTCATACTTTTCCACAAAAAAACCGGCTCCCCTTGTCTCAAATAAACTCATGGATACCCCAAGCAACAGCCCTGCATATGCCGACCCTTCATTCAATGGAATGGAAAAATCCTCCTGCATCTTTCTGATGCGGTAGAGCACGGTATTGCGATGGGTATAAAGTGCATCACATGTTTTCTTTAGCGAACGCCCATACGCAAGATACCAGTACAGTGTCTCACAGTACTGTGCATCTTTTTTCCGGTCATAAAATGCGAGCTTACGGACTTCCGGAGAAATCAGATCGCTTCGGTCTTTGATACTATGAAGAAGAAGTGCCGTCCGCAATTGCGATACCATACAGACACCATTTCCCTGAAAGCGGTCATCACGCATCAGTTCCAGTGCCTCCCGTGCTGTGCGGTAAAGTTCCGGTAAAGAAAACATAGTGTTTACCGGATCCGATATTATGATCTTTAAGTGAAACTCTTCCGATAACGAGAAAAACAATTTCATATCTTTCGTACCTCCGAGAAACAGAAACACCTCTCCCTGATATACAAAAGAATGGGACGACGGAAAGCGTTTGTTTATTTCTTCTTTTAAGTGCCGTTTTCCCTGATACATACTGTGGTATGCGCTCAGGTCAATCAATGCAAATGCAGACGGGTGAAATTCTGCCAGATATGTATTGGCAATTTGAAGTTGAAAATATGCTTCGGATGAAAAGCCCCCATCCAGGAGATTTATAAGAATATCCGCAGCTGTTTCAAACGACTTGTCCTTCCGGCTTGCGCTGACAAATAATTGTTTCGCCAGAATCATTTCCACTGTGTGCCATGTTTGCGACGGAATCTGCTGCAGGTGTCCATCGGTGTCGACACAGACCAGATATCCGAGACTCACACCCGCACTGCTTAACGGAACAAAACGTCTCCGGAAAGAACTTTCTTCCAGCTTTATATAGTCTGACATCCCGGAACACAGTGCAGAACTTCTGCTGATAATGGCCCCCGCTTCATAAGTGATCTGTCCACACCGCACAGCCTCCTGAAAGATGTTATCCACAAAACCGGGTGGATAATAATACGCTACAACATGAAAGGTATCATCCAGTACCAGCAGCGGACATTCCAACATGATTCCGGCATCAACCGCAAGCTGTTTTAAATCATCCTGTGAAAAAAAATCATTCAGCAACGTATCTGAACTGTTACATTCCCATTGTGTTCCGTCCATGATGCATACTCCTTTTTCCCCTGTGCTGAGAGCACAATTTCTTTTTGATTTATTGTATCTACAGTTTCTTGTTTTTTCAAGCGCAAACGATAAAATAAAACCTGTAAACAGAAAAGAAACATACCTGTAAATCAGGAATCAGTGGAAACAGGCTAAAAATCTGATGAAGACAGACATCCGTGAGAAAGACGATCAGTATGAACTTGCTGTAGATCTTCCAGGGTTCAAAAAAGATGAAATTAACCTTGATGTCAAAGACGGGTATCTTACCATCAGTGCCCAGAAGGGTCTCGACAAAGATGAAGAAAATAAAAAAGGACGTATTCTGAGACAGGAACGGTATGCAGGTGTCTGCTCCCGTAGCTTTTATGTCGGTGATGTAAAACCGGAAGAAGTGAAGGCAAAATACGAATCCGGTGTCCTGACTATCGCCCTTCCAAAGGAAGACGCAAGAAAATGCTCTTCCTGCAATACAATTACAATTGAGTAATTGACAGATTCTGCATGGGCAGGCTGGGAAAGGAGATTTTAACCATGAAAAAGTATGTATGTGATGTATGTGGATATGTGTATGACCCGGCAGTCGGCGATCCTGATAACGGGATCGCACCGGGAACGGCTTTTGAGGATTTGCCGGACAACTGGGTATGCCCGTTGTGTGGTGTCGGAAAAGATCAGTTTTCCGTTGAAAGCTAAATAAAAACCACCATCCGGATTTCCGGATGGTGGTTTTTTTATCATATTTTCAGACAGATAACAATTGTCGTCTTGCGTTCTTTATAATCTGACCTGCTGCATAACCATTTCCGGTCATCATTGCAGAACCTGCTGCGAAATATGCCACATTATCTTCCATATATTTTTTAAAACGTGATACAAAGTCTGCTTTCTTACCTGATTTTACATGATCCATTGTTACTGCACTCTTTATTGCCATTGTACTCATATTAACATCTCCTTTTTATTCTCTATCTCTTCTTTGTTTTACATTATGTATTTTATCCTTGTTTTTGACTTTATACCAGTGCTATAATTATCTTATTTAACAACGATATTGACATGGAGAAAGGCGTTAATTATGGCAAAAGCATATCATGAAGCACTGCATCCTCTTGGCAATCTTGGCATTCAGGTTTCTATGGCAACGCTGGAAAGCCCACATATTCCGGCACATTGGCATGATGCCATGGAAATTTTATTCTGCCTGAACGGAGAAGTCCGTATTCACGCAGAACATGACACGCTTACACTTTCACATAACCAGTTAATTGTTTTTGACTCAAAAGAAGTGCATTCCATTCATTCAGATTCAAAATTATATATGTTTTTATGTATTCATGTTGATAAGAAGCTGCTTTCCGTTTACTGTCCCAATTTAGAGCTGTATCATATCAAATGCCGCCCGGTTCCCCTGGATGATCCCAAAGCGATCCAATATATTCATCTGTGCCAGCTCGCCCACGAACTTACACGTACAAATATAAAAAATGCAAGCACCCGAGCCATGCGCTCCGATGGAACAGCATTGCTGATGCTTGCTGACTTAATTCAATATTTTTCCGAATATGCGCCTCCGGAAACAGCTTCCGGACACGGCAACCGTACCATCCGCGAACTGATTTCTTATGTAAATGAACATTATACGGAAAAGCTTTCTCTGGAAGATGCCGCGGACTATGTTGGATTCAGCCGGGAATATTTTTGCCGTTTTTTCAAACAGCATATGGGACTGACCTTCCTTCGCTATCTGAACGAAGTACGAATTTCCCATGCCGGACGCCTTCTTTCAAGTACGGATCTTTCCATCTCTGAAATTATGAATACATGCGGTTTTACAAACCAGACTATTTTTAACCGTCTTTTTAAAGAAATCTATGGTATGACTCCGCGACAGGCACGTAAAACGCTCAGTGTTTCCTGAACCGTCCGACCTTTGTGAGTCTGTTTGGGAGTTTCGGTACCTTTCCCGTAGTCTTTATGATTGCCTCCTCTTCACATGCAGAAATACACTTTCCACACTTCGTGCAGTCGAATGTATCAATCATATGAATGTAGCCGTTTTTTCCCTCAATGCAATCTTTTGGACAGATATCCATACATTCCCCACACCCATTGCATACGGAGGGATCAATATAAATATTTACGAAAGCGGTGCATGCCCCGGCAGGACATATTTTTTTCCTAATATGTGCCTCATATTCCTCTTCAAATTGTTCTGTTGCGCTAAGCACAATTTTTGCGGATGTCTGTCCTACAGAACACGATGTGGAAAAGCACATTGCAGCTCCAATTTCGTCGGTCAGTTCCAAAAATTCATTTTTTCCTTTTCCCTCCATGATTTCACGCTGCATATACTCCAGCTGTATTAAACCTTCCCTGCAAAACACACACTTTCCGCAACTTGTTTTTCTGGATGCCAGTAATTTTTTTTGCGTTATCTGTACAATACAGTCTTTCGAAGTTGCTGTACACAAAACACCATTGGACAGGTCTGCTTCTCCCACTGTTTTTTCTGCAAATGCCGGATCATGCCATACATATCCGCCCAGAATACCTTTTATATCCGTGATTCCCTCGCTTTCAAACAGGCTGGCAATTTTAGTATTCTTTGCGACTTTACAGAGTTTATTTCCATTTACAGAAACATAAATACCGGGAATATAACAGTCATAAAATACATCTGCCAGTTCCTTTGCGGATACAATATGAAGATAGATACATTCCTGTTCTATTCTTACATCCACAATACCGGAAATCAGTGCAACATCATATTTCTGTGCCAATATTTTCAACGAATCCATCAGTTCTGTCTCTTCGTCCGGAATATGAAGTACCTTATCGCTGGTTCCGGATAATTCTGCCGCAATTTCAATTCCCTCAAAAATTTTGTCAGGATTTTCTCTTAAAATTTCAAGAAGAACGTGATCCGTATCTGCATTATCCAATGATGCAACAATTCTTTTCCCAGGATTTCCGGAAAAGTATTCTTTGACTGGATATCTGTGCAGTCCATAGTTTATAAGCGCAGCTTTTTCGATTTTTTCAAGCATTTCCTGTGCAGACAGTCTCCCGACCTTATTCAGAATCTCCATCTACTTTTCCTCCTTTCCCTCTGCATAGTCTCCCCAGACCCTAGGTTTTGAAATCTGAAGTCTTAAATCACATTGCAGGCATCTTCCGGCTTCTGCGCATATATCCGAATCGCATATACCATGATCAAACAGTTCAAAATTATTACAACGGCTCTCCGGAGAATCAATACATCTGTTTTTTCTTTGCATATATCCAAAGCCTTCACATATACCTATATAAGCATCCGGTTTCTGTTCCGGTGCCAGTTTTTCCGAAATATCGCCATTTCCGCCAAGATATTGATCAATCTGTGCTGCAGCCTCCCTACCGGATTCTATCGCCATAATAACAGATTTTGTTCCATAAATCGCATCCCCTGCTGCAAATATTCCATCTACAGAAGTTGCCTTGTCTGTTTCAATATCCCTTACTGCAATACTGTTTCCTCTTCCAAGTGCCAATCCTGCCTCTTCGGTAATATCAGGTCTTTGTCCTACAGCAAAAATTACGGTATCCGCTTCAATATGATGTTCGGAATTTTCCTCCCTGTGTATCACAGCCCGATGATTTTCATCAAACGTAAAAGATTTCACATTCATAAAATCAACACCCGTCACATGTCCGGTTCCGGTAATCCTCTCAAACGTCTGTGCCGGATGTATCATGATCCCCTCTTCTACCGCCTGCTGTATTTCTTCTTCATCAGCAGTCATATGTTCCCGTGCTTCCAGACATGCCACATGGATTTCTTCAGCTCCAAGTCTCTTTGCGGATCTTGCACAGTCAAATGCAACATTACCACCGCCAAGTACAATTACTTTCTTTCCCATTCCTGTTGCTTTCCCCATGCCGCAGTTTTTAAGGAAATCAACATTCAGAATTACGCCTTCCAGACTGCTGCCCTCCATTGGTAACCGTACACCTTTGTGTCCTCCGATTGCCATAAGCACTGCGTCATAATCCTTACGTAAATCTGCCGGTTTTTCGACTTTTTCATTCCTTTCTATTTTAACACCCTGATCCGTTATTACTTTTGCTTCCTCCAGTATAATAGTTCTCGGAAGCCGATATGCAGGAATACCGTAAGCCATCATCCCGCCGACTGATGGAAGCGCCTCTTTAATTGTCACATCATGTCCCTGTTTTCTGAGATAATATGCAGCTGTCATTCCTGCCGGTCCCGCGCCAACAATACAGACTTTTTTCCCTGTATCCGGCAGCTGTTTTCCTTTTCCTTTCCAGTACAGTCCGGTGTCATGTTCCGCAGCATATCTTTTGATACCGCGGATAGCCATAGAATCACTGACTTCCTTTCTTTTACAATGCAGCTCACATACATGACTGCATATATATCCCAATGCTTTCGGAAATGGAACTTTTTCCCGGATTACTGCTGCGGCAGCATCATAATTTCCACTTCTGACATATCGTATGTACCTCGGAATATCCGTATGGGCAGGGCATGCATGACGGCATGGCACAACAGCATCCTCTTTTGTTTCATCTGTATTAATAAGCTTATCGCGTATTGTACCTGTTGGACATACTTCAACGCATGCCTGACAAAAACGGCAATCGGAATCTTTTAACAACCTGTCATGTAAGGTACCCACATAAGTTTCCATTTCTTTTTTCTGATAATGAAGTACCTTTACCCCTCGCAGCTCGTTGCATGCCCGGACACATCTGCCGCAAAGTACGCATCGGTTCATATCATGTATAATAAGAGGATTCTTTTCATTTTCCGAAAATCCCTTTGTTCTCATTTTCAGGCGTCCTGTTTTCGGGCCTATATATTGAATCAGCATTTGCAGTTCACAGTTTCCATATTTCGGACATGTCGAGCAGTCTTCCGGATGTCCTGCCAGTAAAAGTTCCAATGCCAGTCTCCTGAGCTGATCCAGTTTTTGACTTTTTGTCGTTATGACCATTCCATCTTTTGCCTCAAGCGTACATGATGCCATTACTCCATCCTGTCCGTTTACTTCTACAATACACATACGGCATGATCCTAACGGATTCAGGTCTTTATGGTGGCAAAGGTGTGGAATATATATTCCTGCATCAAGTGCGCATTCCAGGACATTTTTATTATCCGGTACCTCTAATTTTTTTCCATCAATCGTAATGACCGCCATATTATGCCTCCCAGTTATTACATATTTTTACTCTTCGTTTTCTACATATTCCGCTGCACTTATACCGGCAATTCGCCCTGAGTTTACCGCAAATCCCATGGAATTTCCCGGTAAAAGAAACATATAACTGTCATCATACAGATTACATGCATCTGCACCCGCTGCGTACAATCCCGGAATCGGCTCAAAATCCTTATCACAGGCCTCACAATTTTCATTAACCCGGATTCCTCCCACGGTTCCATATCCGCCCGGACGGATTCTTGCCGCATAATACGGAGCTTTTGTCAACGGTCTCAGATACCTCTTATCCTTAAAAAATTCTTCATCAACACTGTCGCAAAAATCATTGTATTCCTCAACGGTATCTACCAGATTGTCAATATTTATTCCTGCTTTCTCCGCAAGTTCTTCTATCGAATCCGCAATAAACAGCCCGGTATTTCCCTTCTCCTGTGCCATCTTTATTGCGTCTGCAAAATCTGATACATCCGGATCCGGACGAACCATAGAAACGTTATCCACTCCATTTCTCATGTAATATCTGGCAATGGAAGAATCAATGATCGAAATTCCAACTCTGTCTTTCTGGTGGGATACAGCATTTGAAAGAAACGTTGTATTCTGCATCTGATCCTCGTTCATGATTCGTTTCCCCTGAAGATTAACCAGGAGGTTGGGCTGTGACATCACATTTCCGACACTTGCTGGAAGATCATCCACACCTTCTATTGCAGCTGCCTGTTCAATTCTCACCGGCACATGGTCTGCACCAGCCTCCCATGCCATGCGAAGTCCCTCTCCCATAATGCCTGGAATAGCAAAATTAAACATATCTTCTCCATGCTTATACCCGGTTTCATCCTCAATAAATTTTTTATTGCACCCGGCACCTCCTGTACAGACAATAGCGGCTTTGCATGTAATCTCAATATCTTTTCCATCTTTGTCTACTGCAAGTACTCCTGCAACTTTTCCATCTTTCATAATAATTTTTTTTGCAGGTGTTTCCAGCAAGACTTTTACGCCCAGTTCCTGTGCTCTTGCATATAACGCTTTATTCATAAAAGAGGCAGCTCTTGGTCCAATTCCCTGATCGGTCTTTACAATATGCCATGTAGGCTCTGATTTTGGAAAATAACGGTATGCCCCCTCAAATTCGACACCCATGTCTTCCAGCCATTCTATCGTTTCTGCAGATTGTTCAAAATACCGTTTCACAAGTCTTGCATCAACATTATAATGCGTATACTCCATAAACATATTGAATGCTTTTTCGACCGTAATATCTTCCATCTGCTGCTTTTGATATCTTGTTCCAATTCCAAGAGGTCCCATTCCCATATTTGCAGCGCCTCCTATTGCCGCTGCTTTCTCTACAACAATCACCTCTGCTCCATCTTCCGCGGCCTGCACAGCGGCAGAAAGTCCAGACGGTCCACCCGCAATAACAACAATTTGTGTTTTATAATCTGACATAATTTTTCCTCACTGTTCTTCAAACATAATGGCTTTACCTGTTCTTGCCGATTCTCTAACTGCATCCATAACACACAGTACACGCCTTACCTGTTCCGGTTTTACAATAATCTCTTCCTCATGATTAAACGCTTTAAGAAAATGTTCAAAATAGTTTCTGTGATCAACATTCACTTCTGGTAACGGTTCCTCCAGCAGTAATCCCGGTGCAGCCGGTCCAAAACTTCTTGTCGGTCCCGCCGCCGTCATGGTAATTTTACCAGGCACATTTTCAAGCAAATGTGAAGTCCGGACAATTTTTCCTTCTCCCTCAAATCCATCAATAATAGCTGACCCCCTGTTTCCGCCAATAAACCAGGCTCTTTTTGGTGTGAGATAATAGGTTCCCAGTTCTATTTCCGCCGTAATTCCGTTCCGGAATTTCATAATAATATTAAAATAGTCATCCACTTTTTCGTTAATCACATTCTGAACATCTGCGTAAAGAGAAATAATTTCCGACTTTATCATATCTAGTATCTGGTCGATCAAATGAACGCCCCAGTCATAAAGCATACCTCCACCCATTTCCGGGTATATATGCCAGTCATGCATGTTTCCGTTAAATCCGTATAACTGAGATTTGATCACATACATGTCGCCTACCATTTTTTTATCATAAACTTCTTTCATAATTCGGTAATCTTTGTCCCACCGTCTCTGCTGGTGGACGGTAAAAAGGACTCCATTTTCCTTACAGACGGATACCATTTCATCAAATAGAGCAACACTCATTGCCGCCGGTTTCTCACAAATAACATGTTTCTTTTTATTTGCTGCCTTTTTTACCATTTCCGGATGACTTGGATTTGGAGTAGAAACCATTACCGTATTTATATCTGCATGTTCCAACATTTCATCAATATCTGCATATGTCTCGACCCCTTCCGGTGCATCCTCAAGCTGTTGCGGGTTTGTATCCGCAACAGCTACAAGATCAATATTTTGAAATGTTTTCATCATATCCGCATCGCAATGTCCCATAAAGCCAAATCCAACAATCCCGAGTTTGATTTTCTGCATATCTATCCTCTCCTTCTGTGTTGAAAATTATTTTTCCATTGCTGCTCTTAATGCCTCCTGATGACGGCGAACCTGTTCAATACTGTTGACACCAATGTCGCGTAAATGCTCGCCTCCTTCATACTCTGAACTCAGAAATCCTTTGTATCCTGCTTTCTTAAATGCTTCTATAACTTCCGGAATAGCAACCGCTGTTTCCGTGTAATCATCATGCATATTGTAGAATTTGGCATGTGTATGGAAGATATAATCAATATTATCAATAATATCCTGTGGATCTGACCATGAATATGTAAATGACGCATTTGCATACCAGCGGTCTGCATCATTTCCATTTGCCTGTTCAATCGCATCCATCATTTCTTTCATACCGTTTGCCATCCGATATTCCATATTGGCCTTTCCAAGATTCAGATCATACTTTATCTTTGTAAAACCTTTCGCCAAACGTTCTGCATATGAATCATCGACAATCCTGATGCATGCTTCCGAAGCGCCCATTCTCCTTGCCTTATCTCTTACAACGTCTGGAATATTCCGGCAGAAAATACCCATATCCGGAATAAACCCGAAATATTTTGTACCTGTTCGGTGAATCATTTCCATATATCCGTCTGCCCATCCGGAATTAAGAGAAAATGGGGCATGTACCTCAAGACCAATTCTGACATCCATCTGCTGTGCATATGCAAGACTTCCCTCAATAACTTCCATCGGTGTTGAAACAAGTGTCCGCAGATTATGAAATCCAAGCAGCGAAGCCAGACGAATATCTCTTTTCATCATATTGATCTGTTCTCCAAGGCACAGCGTGCGGTTATCAAATATCCTGTTTTCCAGAAATGCGTCATAGCATGATGGTGTCAAATGATATTTTTCCAGCCATCCAAACCACTGCTCCCTGAATTCTTCCGTTTCAATCGGAAGCGGAAACTTTTTAATCATCTGCTCAGCCAGTAATTCCACTCCTGTTGCTCCTGTTTTGGCAGTCTCACGCAGACAGCCCTCAAGGTCAAGTTTTCCATCATAATATTCATCCTGGTAACTATACAGTGAAATGCTTCTCTTCATATCACAGTTCATCTCTCATCCCTCCTGTTACTCAATAACAAAATCTGTTTCGCAATCTGCTTCAATCTGGAACGGCATGTATGATGGTGCAATAATCTGTTTCGCATAAATATGATGTTTCCCTTTTTCCAGCCCACCTTCTTTTAATACGGATACCGTAGCAAATTCTCCAAATTCCCAGCGATAATCGGAATCAATAACCGTCCGCATCTCCTCCATGGTAAATGTCTCCCCATTTACCGTAAAACGGATATCTTCCTTTTTTGCAGACTCCCCATCTATGTTGATCTGGATATCACGAATAATAGACAATGTAATTCCCCGATAATATTGAGCCTTAAACCGGAACTGATATCCTGTAATCCTGCCATCAGTTTCTATATTTCTGAATCCTTCCGGATCATAAATCTGTCTTGCTGCCATAGCCCTAAAACCTCACTTTCTAATCAAAGAATACTTCTTTTCCGGTTTCAGCAGATTTGTATATTCCTTCCAGTATCTGGGTTACAACAAATGCCTGTTCCGGTTTCACAAGAGGATCGGTATCATGAATAATTGCATTTAACCATTGTTCCTGCTCACGTACAGCCTCTGCTGCCGCCCCTCCTTCAAAGAAATCCACTACGCCTGCCGGAGAAATAGTTTTTTCCATAAGCTGGTTATGTTCAACGGAATTATAGATAAGTTCATCTTTTGGATAGCTACCTCCATGATGAATCTCTGCTCCGCCTTTTGTTCCGCAAAGAGTAGTAGAAGCTTCCATTGACTTTAATACATTAAGTGCCCATGAGGCTTCCAGATAAATGGTTGCTCCATTTTTCATTTTTACAAGTCCGAAAGCCGAGTCCTCCACTTCAAAAGTTTTCGGATCCCATGGTCCAAATACATTTCCCTCCGGTCCGTCTTCCTGACGTCCCAGTTTATAAAATACCTGTCCCGAAACAGAAAGAGGTTCATAATTATTCATCATCCAGAGGGTAATATCAAGTGCATGCGTTCCAATATCAATAAGAGGTCCTCCTCCCTGAAGGGCTTTGTTTGGAAATACTCCCCATGTCGGAACCGCTCTTCTTCTTAAGGCATGTGCTTTAGCAAAATAAATTTCTCCGAGTTCTCTATTTTCACAGGATGCGTGAAGTGTCTGTGTATCATCACGCAGGCGATTTTGATAGCCAATAGTAAATTTCTTCCCTGATTTTTTCCACGCCTCAATCATCTTACGTGCATCTGCAGTGTTGTGTGCCATTGGTTTCTCACACATGACATGCTTTCCTGCTTCAAATGCTGCCACGGTAATCGGACAGTGTGCAACATTTGGAGTACAAACATGTACAACATCAATTTCAATTTCGTGATCTGCAAGCATTGCTTTGTAATCCGTATAAACTTTTGCGTCTGGCGTCCCGTATTCTTCTGCTGCCTTTTGTGCCCTCTCCGGTATGATATCACAGAAAGCGACCATCTCCGCTTTTTCAGCATTTGCCCTGATGGATGGCATATGTTTCTGATTTGCGATTCCTCCGCATCCGACAATAGCAATTTTTAATTTTTCCATTTCTTTTTTCTCCTTTTTGCCTGATTTCTGTTCTTAAATAACAAATTGTTTTAAATAGTTCCGGCTGATCAACAGTGACTTTTCTATCTTTTCGCGGCTTCCCTCAAATGACCGGTCCTCAACCTCTATGCATGTGTACCCATCATATCCGATATCTGTAAGCGCAGATACATACTGATCCCATCTGACATCTCCAAGTCCCGGAAGCTTCGGGGCCATATAATCCAGTGGATATGCCATAATTCCGCAAGCAGCCAGTTTATCTTTAAAAATCTTGATATCCTTATAATGTACATGAAATATTTTATCTTTAAACTCATAAATTGGTCTGATATAATCCATCATCTGCCACACAAAATGTGAAGGATCATAATTGATTCCCAGATAGTCGCTGTCAAGAATTTCAAATACTTTTTTCCAGATCACCGGCGTCGTCATAAGATTCTGTCCCCCCGGCCACTGATCCGTGCCAAACAGCATCGGACAGTTTTCAATCGCTATTTTTACCTTCTTTTCTTCTGCAAGCCGGATAATCGGTGGCCAGACTTCCCTTACTATTTCAAGATTTTCCTCAACCGTTTTCGTCTGATCTCTTCCTATAAAAGTTGTTACCATTCCAATTCCAAGTTTATCGCTTGCCTGGATGACCCGCTTTAAATGTTCCACCGCAGATGTACGTTTTTCAGGATTTCCATCCATTGTGTTTGGATAAAACGCAAGGGCTGAAATTTCTACATGTTTCTCTTTACTGTATTCTGTAATATGATCTGCATATGCATCATCAGTAAGAACTTTTTCTGCATCAATATGGCAGACCCCGGCATATCTTCGTTCGGCTTTTCCCTGTGGCCAGCAGGCTGCTTCCACACACTCAAATCCATGTTCCGATGCAAAATCCATCATTTCTTCATACGTCCACGAGTCAAGAATTGCACTGACAAAACCTAATTTCATACACTGTCTCCTTTTCTTATTTTTCTTTCTTTGATTTAGGTTTATTATATGAAATACATCATTTATGCGCTTTTCAATTATTAACCTAAATATGTATTGGATTTAAACACTTATCCGGGCACAAAAAAAGCAGGACAAAAAAGATATCTCTTTTTTTGTCCTGCTTTCATTATGCGGATTTATAAATCACACATACTGATAATGTATGTCCAGCATCCTTATTTCATGTGCTTTCAAAGTCGTTTCTATCCGCAATATATGATCATCTACATGAACTCTTTGCATCTTTATCCCTGGTGTTGCACTTTTTCGGATATATGTAAGTTCTTCTCTCGACAGACTGTCGAAATATCCCATATCCTTCCATACATCCTGTATGCTTCCGCTTTCATCATTTACATAAAGAATACGCATACTGTAATCTCCATTTTGCACATGATTGATCTGGAATTTTAAATGTATTGCATCTGTATCCTCGTAAAATTCACTAATATTTTCGTATTTTATATCCTTTTCATCCACCATGGTATATCTGTAATTAAGTTTTTTGCAATTATGGCAGACAATGGTATATACACCTTTATGATCTGTAGTAAGAATCGCATTTCCGGTTTTACCCAACAGTTCCGGCTTCAGCTGTCCTAAAAATTGCATGGAATAAAAAGAAGGTTTCTTTATTCCATCTTTTGTCAATAGTCCATTATCTCCATAAAGCACTCTGTCTGCATCATAAGATTCTGTGTGCAGATCCGATCCATGCCAGTATCCCATCATATCCGCTTCACTCTCACATTCAATACAGTTCTTTACAATATATGCTGCCAGACCACAACTGTCATTGATACGGTTACGATTGGAAATGGTAAGATTCCATTCGCTGATAATAAGTTCCGGAATTGAAAAATCCAGTTTTTCAAGTTCTTTTTTAAAGAGCTCCAGCTGATTTTTGATAAAACTGTTATCTATGGATCTCCTTCCGAAGTATACACCATTCTGCTGCTGCAGCAGATACGAATATGCATATACACTGATAAAATCCGGTTGAATATTTCGTTTTTTCCAATTGCCCAGAAGCTGTCCATAATGGAAATTATCATATCCAAGTGCAAATCCTGCTCCCCCGACTTTTATTTTTGGGGAAATGTTTTTCAAAGCATTATAACTGCATTCAAAATATGAAAAATATGGGCCATCCTCCTCCAGCATATTCCAGCGATCATCTTTCCAGAGTTCAAAATACCATTTTTCAATTTCCTCCATCCCATATCGATTGGCAATGTGAGCAGCAAATTTTTCTATAATCCTCTGATAGCTTTCGCTGTTTTTAAAAATAATCTCATTGTACATGTCTCTGGCTGAAAGATTAATTGTGTAATTCACACTGATTGGTTTAAAAGCAAGTTCCACAAATGGTTTCAAATGGTTTTCTATCAGGAAATCCAATCCCCTGTCTATTCTGCTGAAATTATAGTTTTCTGTTCCATCTTCCATTTCCTCATACATATCCTGTTTAAACAGATTATAAATCCGGACATATTCAAACCCGATTTCTTTTTTCATTAATAAAATCTGTTGCTGGATATCATAATTAATAAGTTCATCCACATCGCACATATTTATAATTTTACTCCATGGATGTTTCAATATTGTCACCTTTTCCGTATCCACAACACAAAGATTCATATTACGGGTTATCATTTCATCCACCGGCATCGGTTTTCCTTCCAGATACTTTCGAACCCGCAGATCAACTTCCTGTTTTTCCTTCCCCTGTTTTTTTTCATCAATATTCTCCGAATTATGCATCTTCTGTCGATATGCCGATGGTGTGAGATGATAAATTTCCTTAAACGCCTTATTGAACGCCGCTGCTGTAGGAAATCCATTATCCATTGCTATTCTTGTAATCTTTTTGTCACTGTAAATCAGTTCATCCACCGCATGAAACAATCTGACATTATTTACATATTCCAGAAAACTAAGTCCAAAATGTTTTTTTATATACTTCGATAAATATGCATTTGATAAATATAGTTTTCTCGTCAGGTCATTCAGACTCAATGGTTTGGTGTAGTTGGCCTGAACATAGTTCTGAATTTCAAAAATCCGGGAATTTTCGGGCGAAAATTGTTCTTTTATTCTTGCATCATCTCCACGTATCATGAAGTTTGACATCAAAAGATATACCACTTCATAGTAAATGCTGTTAAGATAAATTTCCCCTTCCTTTTCCCTGTCATAAAATCTATTTAATATTCTGTCAAGGGCATGTCTTAACTGATCATATGCTTCACTTCTGTCTGTTACGGTATTACACCAGAAAAGAAGCTGATTGGTGCCCATATACTCCGCAATAAGTGAAAAATTAATGTAAAAAACAGCAAGCAAAAGTTCTCCCCCTGCTTCCTGATAGGAGTGCCGTTTATTTGCATTGATCAAAATAAAGTCTCCTTTATGGAGTTTATATGAATCTGAATCGAGTTCTACTCTTGCCGTTCCCTCCAGAACATAAATAATTTCAGGATTCTGGTGAAAATGTGTTTCCTTTCTTTTTTCTGTCACAAAATCAAAACTCATAATTCTATGCCTTGTATCCATGTCAATTCATCTCCCGTTTTTTCAATTGTAATATTCCATAACATTTTGTCAAGAAAAAAGACAACAGAATTTCTTCCGTTGTCTTTTTCCGCATATAATTACTCACTTTGATGTTCCCGTTTCTTTTTGTCCCGTTCCGCAAGCCTTTCTCTTACACCATCCATATAACCCGGTTTATCAAGATCATAAATCAGAAGCGGAATGATTCCGATAAAAAATACGATTCCTGGAAGCAGGTTTGCTGCCAGATTAATTCCTTCTTTAATATGTGGTGTCATCTCCACGCCTCCTGCATAACCAAATGCCCCCATAACCACAAGGAACAATGAGTTAGCAATTGCAGTCGCAACCTTTGTCGCAGTACCCTGAATGGAAAATGCCATACCATCATTTCTTACGCCATATTTGTCATCAAAATCATCAATTGCATCAATCATCATACAGGAACCACATGGTCCTGCAATATATCCAAGACCATAAATTGCAAGTATGACAAAATCAAAAGCAATATTCTCATATGGTCCTACAAATAAAACGATAAGTGATATTCCCTGAATAAGCATCGAAAGAATAGCCGTCTTCCGGTTGCCGATTTTTTCTATTATTTTCGGTGTAACTGGCATGATAATTGTTCCGACAATCATCTGCATCATCATGAAAATAGTAATGTATGTAAAATTCTGTACACAGTGCATGTAAAAATAAACCGCAACAGAAATACGTCCCAACATTCCGAACATATTAAAAAAAGCATACAACATGGTACATAGCAGATTTTTGTTACGTAAAATCAGTTTTAAACCTTCTTTAATTTCTCCCTGTTCCTCTTTCTTTACAGTGATTTTCTCTTTGGAAAGATAAGCTACTGCCCAGAACATCGGGAGTGCAAGCAATGCAAATAAAATAGCCGTTGACTGGTAACCTGCTGCCTGATTACCTTTTCCAAACCATAACACAAGCTTTAATACAAATAGATTTAAAACGATCTGTCCGATTGTCATTCCCATCATCTGTGCCGCATTTAACCGGTTGATTTCTTTCGGGTCCCGTGTCATTACACACGGTAATGCCAGGTATGGAACATTTGTCATGGTATATGACATTCCAAGACCAATGTATGTAATATACGCGTATACAAGTTTTCCTGTACTGCTGAATCCTGGAACCGTAAATGTAAGTATTGTAAAAATCACAAGGAATACTGCTCCAACAACAATATATGGACGGAATCTTCCCCATTTTGTATGTGTACGTTCCATAAGTGTTCCCATCATCGGGTCGTTAATTCCATCCCAGACCTTTGCAATTAACATCAAAAGTGCTACAGCTCCTGTTCCCAGCCCAAATACATCTGTATAAAAAATGGAAAGATATGTACTTACCATTGTCCAGGAAAGCTGTGAAGCGAAATTACCCAGTCCATATACAAAATAGTTCTTTTTGGTTAGTGGCTTCATGCCATATTTATTTAAATTTTCTCCCATTCTTTTTTCTCCTAACGCAATCACTGATTACATATTTTCAATTACCTGTTCAAAATTTTTATACTTCTCCATCTTTTTTTCAAGATCCTCTTTATGTGCTGTCAGTTTTGGCACACACACTTTGATCATATTCTGAATTTCATTGTAATGTTCATAAATGCCAATGGTCGTATTCCGGGCTCTGTTTTTTTCCTCTTCACTGAAAGCAACACTTACTTTTTCTCCATTCACAGAAAGAGTTCCCCAGATGCCGCAGATCGGACACTCTACCCTTGTTGTTCCGGTAACACTTAAAAGACTGTTATGGCAGACCGGACACACTCCTTCTTCACCTTCCCAGGTATTTACTTCTTCATATGGCTTTCCAAGAGACTGTGCAACAGCAGTTCCGAGTTTTGAACATTTTTCCATCAGCTCCTGGTCAAGTAATGGGTGGCCGGTACGCCCCTGGTCATAAGCATCCACATGACCCACGCATTTCATGCAAAGGGAGAAGCTGAACAGATCAAGCATCGGAAGCCCCAGAGCAACCCAGTTATGGGTCTGTGCACCTCCGACAGAAATATATCCCACATATCTGTCTTTGAAATATCTCGGATCCAGTTCCGGCTTTCCTTCTTCTTTACGTTTTCTGTTCTCTTCAAGCAATGCCGCCCTGTCATGGGAAGGTCCGAATCTGTCTACAAAATTTTTAAACTGTCCAACGATTCCGACCGCATAGACCGGAGCTGCAATAATAATGCCGTCTGCTTCCAGGCATGCTTCCTCAAGAATGTGATAATCGTCTTTCATACAACAGTGAATTTCAACTTCACCCTTGTCCCTCATACGACTGCAATAATCACAGGCTCTGCAGTGTCCTATGTTTAATGTAAGCGTGTTAATAAACTGCACATCCGCTCCCGCCGCTTTTGCTGCAAATAATGCTTCTTTTACCAAAACATCACTCCGCTGATTTTTTCTTCCAAAAGAAATTCCTAATACCTTCATATTTTTCCTCCATCTCTTTTTCTCGGTTGATAGGTACAGTTTATTATTAATCGCCTTTATTCGCTTTCCGTGTTTTTCTCTGTCATGATACATTATTTTGCTGTATTTTTTGTTCCGTAATTTATCACAGCAAAAAATATATATATTTTTTTGTTCCCTTATTCCGGATAACTATATCGATACAGAATTTCTATCATCCGTATTTCCTGTGGCATAATTATATTCTCCAGCGTTAAAATTCCATTTTTCACCTGAACGGTTTCCATTTTCATTCCCGGCATCGACACACTCTTAAGATAATCAATTTCACTGTTTTCCAGTTCCCTCGAATATCCCAGCTGTCTCCACAAATCCTGCACACTACCATTCTTCCTGTTTACATAATATTGTTTAATCTGATATTTTCCATTCTTTATATTATGAAAACAGAATTTGAGATTCAGAGAGTCTTCATCATCGGTATATTGATTGATATTTTCAATCTCAATCTCATTTTCTTCCGAAAACACATATCTTGATGTCAGCTTTTTATAATTGTGGCATACTATCGTATAATTGTTACGTCCGTTTCCTGTAACCATGGCATGTGCTGTTTTTTTTAATAAATTTGACTGTATTCTATTTAAAAACCAGAATGCAAAAAACGATGGTTTACATATTCCATCTCCTGTAATCAGACCGGAATCACCATTTAAAACACAATCCGTGTCATAGTAATAAGAATAAGTATCCAGTGCGTGCCAGTATGCCATAAGATTAACCCTGTCGGAGACATCCATACAGTTTTTTATAATATAGGCTGCCTGTTCACAACTGTCATTGATAACATTTCTGTTGGAAACGGTAAAATTCCATTCGTCAATATGTAATTCCGGTACATTCAAACCGCTTTCTTTTATAACTTCTTTCATAATTTCTATCTGATTACTCATATAATTTTCGTCAATGGATTTTCTTCCATATCTCTGCCCGTTCTCAATAACTGCAATATACTGATACGAACAAAACGACAGAAAATCCGGATGGATGTCCCTGTTTTTCCAAATACCAAAAATTTTATTGCAGATACATGTTTCATATCCCAATATAATTCCTGCACCTCCAACCTTAATATTATTGGAGATCGCTTTCAGATTTGTGTAAATGACATCAAAATATTGATAATAAGCACCATCTTCTTCGCATATGTTTAAGAAAGGATCATTCCAGAACTCAAAATACCATTTCTCTATTTCCTCTTCTCCGTATCTGTTTACCAGATGAATACATAATTCACGTATAATTTTACAAAAAATCTCATATTTATATTGTTCTGCTTTCTCCGTTTTTTCCTGCTTGACCGAACGTTCCGGTGTATACATAAAAAGGGACGGTTTATTTCCTAACTCCATATATGGCCGCATATCATTTTCCAGTAAAAAATCCAATACCTGATCCAGTTTTCTGAAATTATATCTGTCATTTTCATCAAAGCAATATTCTTTAGACAGAATATTCCATATACGTATATATTGCATTCCCGTTCGCTTTTTGATTAACTTAATCTGCTCCTGCACATCCGACTGGAGTATTGAATATACATCTCCTATATTACACGCTCTGTAAGTACATGAAGTATGTTTTTCCGATTTATCTGCGTACACATCACACAGTTCTTCTGACGAAACCTCCGGTATTTCGCCCTTTTCTCTTATGCGCAGATAGGAAATGATCCGGTCTCTGTTTTTTTCGTTTAATTCTTTTTCATCATGTTCTTCCTGCTCTATCTTTTGCATTTTTCGCCGGTATTCGCTTGGTGCTTCATGATAGCTCTCCCGAAATGCTTTTGTAAATGCCGCTGATGTAGGAAATCCGTTATCAAGCGCAATATGTGTTATATTTTTTTCCGTATAAAGTATTTCATCCACTGCATGGAATAACCGGACATTATTCAGATATTCGATAAATGTCATTCCAAGATTCTTCTTTATATATTTTGACAAATAAGCATTTGACAGATATAAGCGTTGTGCCAGATCATTCAGACTGATCTGGCTCTGGTAATTTGCCTGTATGTAGTTTTGTATATTTTTGATACGGATACGGTTTTGTGAATCCCAGTTTTCAAATCTGGAATCATCCATATTAATCAAAAAATTGCTTGTCAGAATATGGGCAGCCTGAAAGTACAGTGCATTCAGATCAAATGCACCTTTTTCATCCCGTTCAAAATATCTGGCAAGAATCTGATCCAATACCTTTCGCAGTTCATCATATGCGGCATTTTTATCCACTATAGTATTGCACCAGAACAGAAGCTGCATTGTTCCCATATATTCGGCAAGTAAGTGGAAATCAATTTCGAATCTTGCTGCAAGAATTCCCTCTTTTCCGGTCATTGTATGACGTTTATTGGCATTAATCAAAACAATATCTTCCTGCCGGAGTTCATACACCTTATCGTCAATTTTTACTTCCAGTGTTCCCTTTAAAATATAAAACAATTCCGGATTCTGATGATAATGATCCGATGTTCCTGATTCTGTTAAAAAATAAAACTGCATTAATTTTCTTATGTTTTCCATAGCTGTCCCTTTCGTGTATCCCATACCATCATTCTTAATTATATTTCTTTTCTTTCAATCTTCTATTTTGATATGTATGATTTCATACACAAATTTTGCTATTTTTTGTTCCGCATAAAAAAAGAGAGCAAAAATAAGCCTGCTTTTTTTGCTCTCCCCTATATTTTCAGTATTATCTTTATGCTTCCAAAAATTTCTTTTTCTTTCGGATGACTCCCAGAAACGCAATTACTCCAATTATCAACATTCCCCAAAAAGCAATTGTAAACTGATTCTCCGGCGTATTTTCATGCCAGACCGCAGATGCAATTTTTCCCATAAATACAGGCGCAATCAATCCTCCTACTCCACCAACAATAGAAAATATACCACTGGCTCTGGCCACCGCATCTTTTTTGACTGATATTGACAACAGATAGCTTGCAATTGCCATAAAACAGCTTAGAGAAACTCCACACAGGGCACTTACAATATACACTCCGGCAATTCCAGGAACCAAAAATAAAATACCATATCCCACTGCCGCAATCAAAATGGAAACCGGAAGTGTATATTCTTTTAACAAGCCGGATATTTTGGAAAATGTCATCCCACAAATCAATGCAAAAGCAGAATTCACCGCTGTCACAATACCTGTTGTGCCTGTATCTGATGTAATATTATCTGCCAGATAAATCCCAATATTGGTGCTATACGCATTAATAAACAATGTATGTGCAAAAGAAGTCAGTGAAAGTAACCAGACAATTCCTGTCATTTTCATGTCAGATACTTTCTCTCCTTTTAACGGTGCCGTTTCCTTCAGGTTAACCGCCACACCGAAAGCCGAGAAAAATGCAATAAGGTAAACCAGATAAAAATATTTATAACCAATTCCTGCAAACATTCCTCCAATTAAATTGCCAAGCATGGCTCCTACGCCCATTCCAACCACATGCAGTCCCATAAATCCGGCTCTGTGTTCAGGTTCAATAAAATCCGCAACAACCGCTGTGTTCAATGGTCCTGTCACTCCAAAGCCAAATCCTATCAGCAGTCTTGATATAAATAAAATGGTAAAACTTTCAGTAAAAAACGGAACTATGCCACACACACCTATGATAAGCAATCCTGCCATAATAATCTTTTTTTTGCTGATCTTTGTCGTTAGCCATCCAATTGAAAAAGATCCCACCATGATAAACAGATATGGCAGTGTCTGAAGCATCTGAACCATACTGGTCCCATATGCATGATATTTTGTATTCAGGACTCCCAAAACCGGTGATATTCCTGTAATATTTAACCCAAATGCAAATGCTGTAAGAAAAACACTGAGTGCAATTTTAATGTTTTTATGTTTCATAGCAATACGCCTCCCTACATATTCCGAATTTTATATTTATTGACATCCGTTTCATGTTTATTTTATCCGAAGATTTTTGACATCAATATGCCATGTTTTTTGAATTGTTCTTTTTATTTTTGTCTTAAATTTTCGATACAGCAAAAAGAGAGCAAAAAATATATCTGTCTTTTTGCTCTCTTACTTGCATGATATAACTCCATACTTACCTCATACAAAAAATTACAATTTTTGATTTTCTATCGCTGTGTATTTCCTGCATTCTGCTCTGAATCACTTAACATTGTAGCAATCCCGGAAATCTTAACCGTATCTACATCCGTATTTTCTATAAAAACACTCCGTATAAATTCTTTGTCGGATGTTTCAAATAACTGTCCCACCTCTCCATTTGCCTCAATATAGATCTGTTTATGCGCGGATGTCAGAATCCCCACACAAATTGTTTTGTCTGCGCGGATGGTATCGACCGTGATGCTGATTTTCTGTGGTTTTCCTTTAACCGCCCATTTGCATAACGTCTGTTTTGGAATCTCTGCGGAAAGTTTTATGCTATCCTCTGTAATATCCTCAGGAAATGCATCCATAACTGCCTGTTTATAAACATCATACGGTTCTTCCTTTACCATATAACTGTGTCTGGCATCCGGATCTGTCTCTATTTGCGTCGCATAGCAGACCTGATTGTCCATAACCTCCATCTGTACATTCACTTTTTTCTGCTGTACAGTCTTTGCATAGATTTTTTGTACAGCTTTTTGTGTACCGATGCCGGCTCCACAGGTAAAGCAGATACTGCCAAGAAAAACCAGAATAAAACTTGCCAAAACAGCCAGTGGTTTCATCTCTTTTTGTTTTCGGTACTGCTTCATCCGGCGGATACGCTCCTGTAAATGATTCTGCGCCCCAAACATGGAAAACGGAAATTCGAGAGGACGGGTCTCTTCCGTAAGCAGTTCAAGTGCTGCACGAAAATACTGTCCGACAGAAAAAACATTTTCGGAATCACGGCAGCATTCCATGTCGCATGCCATTTCCGACCAGAAATCCAGCCTGCGATTGAAAATATAGATCAGCGGATTATACCAGAATAAATCTTCCAGCACTCTGCCCACACATTTCAACGTCAGGATGTGCTGCCGCACATGTACAAACTCATGCGTAAGCACAATCTGCAGACTCTCCGGAGAAAAATCCCTCACCGGCAATACAATCCATTTATGAAATAGCCCCAGCACCATCGGGGAAGAAATACCATAGCAGCAATACACTTCTACATTTCCCCGGATCTTTAAACGCTCCTTTGTCCCTGCCGCAACGAGCTGCAGCCGTTTTTCCGCCGGCATCCGGTGCTTTTTTATGTAATGTTCCACCCGGTAATAACGAACCAGATGAAGCACAAGAACCGTTGCTGCACCAAGCAGCCAGACCACTGCCGCCACACACTCTATGTGCGCAATCACAGGTGTCAGTTCAAACAGGTGTCCCTTGATAAACAGTGCCTCCCCCATTTTGCGGTAATGCGTAACATACAACAGGAGAAACAGCCCCGGAAACAGCCAGAACGGTAACACCACAAGCAACAGCCCATATATATAGCGGTATTTTTTTAACCCATCCAAAACGCCTGCAACAACTGCATATACCGCAAATGCAATACTGCCTGTAAGTGCAGTAAACAGCCCCATGTAAAACAAATTATTGATCCAGTTCATCAATGCTTTTTCTCAACTCCTCTATTTCCTCTTTGGTAAGTTTATGATCTTTATAAAAAGCAGTTAAAAACTGTGCAACCGATCCACGGTTCCAGAATTTTACAAATTTGCGACTCTGCTCCTGCTGATAGGAAAGTTCCGGTATTATGATCTCATATGTGGCATTGCGCCCGCTCTGGTTCATCCTTAGAAAGCCCTTTTTCACCAGCTTTGCAATATAAGTTGATACGGTCTGGGATTTCCAGTCTTTCCCGTATGTTTCGTTTGTCAGTTTCATAATTTCCTGTAGTGCCATTTCATGGGGATGATCCCAGATTGTTTTCATCACCATGGATTCCGCTGTAGTCAGTTCCTCCATATTTTCCCCTTTCATCGTTAACATTGATAATATTTTTTGAGTATAAACTAAGATTATAGTTTTATGTTATAGTGGGATAATAACATAAAGATATACAAATTACAACTATTTTACGCAAGTTTGCAGGACATCCCGTCTTTTCTTTTGTTGTTCTTTTTCTACTTTATTCCATTCATTCAAAACAGCTTCTATCTGTGTGATTAACTGCCCTTTATTTGGAATATAAGAAATATAGCGTGAAGCAAAAATATTGTTGGACAAACCCCCGAGAGCATATTCAGCAGCTATGCTGTCTTTATCCATACAAAAAATAATACCTTTTGAAAGCTGCTTTAAAGTCTGCTTTCCATAATCTGCCCGGTCTTTATTTTCCTGTTCATGCCCAACAATAATCTTTCCGTTTCATCTATTTGATCCCTGTTTTATGATAAGTACAATAAATAATTGGCAATAACGTCACACTTAAAATGGGGTATATTACCATCATAATTGGAATTGAACCAACAATTTTCCCACCAATTTGATACAAATTAAAAATATTGATAATCTCATTAATCTGCAATAGTTGATCAGGAAATACTCCTAATGTGCCCTTTAAGAAATGGAAATTTGATAAAAATAATGGTAAAAACAAAATGGCGAATGGAATTGTAACCGCCACTACTGCTGTGTGTGTTTTCGCTGATATAAGCATAGACAATAGCAAGCAAAACAATGTTCCAATATATCCCGATACAATCGTGAGTAAATATAATTGCATATAAGTAATATTGTAGAAGGACTTCCAGTGCCAAAATCCCGTCTGTATCATAACATTTCCGCCACCAAAACCAAGACAGCCTAATACAATGACTGAATATAAAGCAATAATCATCCAATAAATAGCCGTTACTACTATAAGCCCTGCTATAAGCTTAGCTCTCGTTCCCCTATCCCTTCCGTATTTTGTCGAGAAGAATATGGAATCCGCTTTCCAGCTAAATTCATTTGGAAAAATACCTGACACCAGGAATGCAGATACAAGCATAACTAACATAACAATTGTTTGCGCATAGTGTAATGCTGATTTCCAGCCATCATAATCTTCATAATATAATGGTGTTTTCATCTGATGATATCGTTCTAACAAAAAAGCTTTCTCTTTTTTATTAAATAAATCTTCGGTTTCTTCAGAACTTAGCCATTTTTCCAAACTTTTTTCTCGATTTTCATATAACTTACCAACCTCATCTTTCGATACAGAATCAATACGATAGTAGTTGAAATCTCGAAACTCACAAAATCCCATATTAATCATATCTTTAATTTCTGAAAAGCCTTGCACTTTGGAATCATGTAGCAAATTGGCTGTATAGTCCCCCTGACGAATTGGATATTCTTCATTTACCTTTCTGTATTCATCTATAACTGCCTGTAATGCTGCTTTATCCAAAACACCTTCCCATCTCTGCTTTTCTTTCCGCAGGTTTCTGGCTGCCGCTATTCCCGTGTGCGATACCCCTCGGTTGTCAATGTACGTGATATTTGTAATCGCAAAGTAACAGGATATAACAAGTGAGAATAACAACACGATCAGCGATATCCTGCTAATAGTTTTAGAAAAAATTTTTTTAATTTCAAAACATATCATTCCATCTCACCACCCTTTTCTCCAAAATAATATAGGAACACATCCTCTAATGTTGGCTCCACCACAGATGCTCCATGAATAGGCGGTTGATCAGCAATGATACGCAATTCCACCATTCCCCTCTCTGCCTTCATATTTGACACCTTAAATTGTTTCATCATTTTAGTTGCTTCTGCCTGCGATACTTCACACGCATATACATTTTCCTGCATAGAAGCAAGCATATGATCCAGATCTCCCTGTTGTACAATCTGTCCTTCCTTCATCAGCCAAATCTCATTTGCAATATATTCTACATCTGAAACGATATGCGTTGACAAAATAACAATCCTCTCCTCTGACAGCTCACTAATCAGATTACGAAAACGCACTCTTTCCGTGGGATCAAGTCCGGCTGTAGGCTCATCCAAAATAAGAATCTTTGGATTGTTTAGCATTGCTTGAGCAATTCCTGCTCTACGTTTCATACCGCCTGAGAGTTTTTTCATCTTTTTATTAACACTTTTGGCAAGACCAACCTGTTCTAATAATTCTTTTACTCTTTTACCTGCTATCATAGAACGGATTCCCTTTAAACTGGCAATATACATTAGATAATCCTTTACTGTAAAATCCGGATAAAATCCAAATTCCTGTGGTAAATATCCAAGTAAATTTCTGTACTCTCCATCCATTTTGAAAATATCTTTTCCATCACATAAAATCTTGCCACTTGTCGGTGGCAATAAGGTACAAATCATTCTCATGAGTGTCGTCTTACCTGCACCGTTCACCCCCAATAGTCCATATACACCATTGGTTATCGTTAAATTCAAATCATCTACTGCACAAAAATCGCCAAACTTTCTTGTAACATTAACCATTTGTAATTTCATAACAACTTACCTCCAAAAAACGATTACAACCATGTATCGTCTTATATACTTCACAAAACAAAAAACATATTGCAAATACGAACAGCATAATCCATATAGGAACAACAAGATTGCCATAAATAGCATTATTCATCGTAATCCTCCACCATATACCCCCCCATAAAAAACAACCTACTATAGATGTTGCTTCATTCAGCAGACTACAGTTTAACATTGCAAAACAGATACCCGCTGCAATAACCATAGGGAATAAAAACTGTACTAACAAATCTGTAAACTGCATTTTCATATTGATACAGGCTACTGTTAAAAAGATTGTGAGCATAACTATATCAACAATCCCTATCAGGAATATCCTTGCGGAATAAATCTGTCTTAAAGAGAACAAACAAGTTACCTCTATTTGACAAGAGTTACTCTCCTTATTTCTCCAAAACTCAGGAATAATCATCACTATAAAAAACACTGAAGCAACTCCCAGCATTCTCATAAAATAAGTTGTGTCCTTCAGAGATGGCATAATTAGAAATACCAAAACAAGCAACATCGCCTGTAACATCCACCATCTCTTTCGAATCAACCGAAACTGTGAAAAAAGGAATTCTGTATAACTCATTGTATTTTCAGACTGTACTTCCATCACAATCTCCTTGGATTTCTGTATCGTTTCTAAAATCTTTTCTTCCCTCGGAGTAACACTATTTTCTCTTTTATATGTTTCCATCATCTTTTCCAGGTTCATGAGAATCCTCCTCTCCCAATAATCTTTTTAATTCTTCTTTTGCCCTTTTGTGTCGATACTTTACAAGTGGTAATCCAATCTGTAATATGTCTGCAATTTTCTTTAACTTAAAGTCTTGAAAATAGAACATTATAATAATTTCTTTTAGTTCTGGATTCATCTGTTCAAGTGCTTGTTTCACATATATTTGTTTTTCCTGCTTTGGGATACCACCATCTGAAATCAGTTTTCTTTCCAATACTTCCTTCTCTACACAATCTGCCTTCCATTTCTTTACGTGATTTTTACAAAGATTACCTGCTATCACATAAAGATAATTCTTTGCTTTTCCAATATGCTGATAGGATTGTATATTATTCATAAAGCGAAGAAAGGTTTCCTGTGTTAAATCTTCCGCTTCTGTCTGATCTAAACAATGATATTTACAATAAGACAAAATATCTCCATAATACTTCCGCACAAACTTATCAAAGGCTTGTTCATCCCCTTGTTTCATTTGCAAGATTAAAATAACATCATTCAAGTTGCCATCCTTCCTCATTTTGTAATGCATAAACGTTTATTCTAATATATATAACAACTGACTGACCAAAAAAGATAGTACAAGATGGGTATCAGATGCTTCTGATTCAATAGTATAGTCTTATTTTCGTCACCATCACGCCTGAAATATGCCCTGACTTGAGCTCACGAAAACTGAAATGAAATTGATTGAATAATTATTCTCCTGAGATTTTTCTGATTATTTTATGCTATATAGAAAACGAATATTTTTAGAATTGATTATGTAGATTGCGGTTTGAAATTTTCCAGATGGTTTACTGCATACCTACAACAAGGAACGCTCCCCGTTTGCAGTAATTCCACTGGAAAAGTAACCGCCTGTTTACTCCTTGATTCCGGCAAGTGCCGTCAGTTTTTCCTTTGTAAAATGATTAGATTCCATCGCTAGGATTAATAATCCTGCAATATAGATCAATACACGATAGATCATTGATTTTTTCATAGAATAATTTCCCTTTCTTCTATAACCTATTATGCACTTTTTTATTTATTTTTCAATGCCTGAGATTCCTTCTTGTTTTACTTGACATTTTGTATTGTTTGTATTATTGTAACTAATACAAAATATTGTATGATATTTACGGAAGGAGAAAACATGGTAATTTCCATCAATGATGCCTCCGAAATTCCGATCTACCAGCAGATCCGCAATCAGATCGTGCTCGGCATTTCGGACGGGCGGCTTGCTCCGGGCGAACAGCTTCCCACCGTGCGGGCACTGGCAGAGGAGATCGGTATCAACTCCATGACCGTCAGCAAAGCCTACACCCTCTTAAAACAGGAGGGCTACATCTACACCGACCGCAGAAGCGGTGCCCGCGTGCGGCAGGAATTTGAAACGAATAAAGAATTGTCAGAAAAATCCCAGGAACTGCTGCGCCAGATCATTTCCGAAGCGAAAGTAAGCGGCATGACGCAGACAGAATTTTTCGACTTATGCAAACGCATCTATAAGGGGTGATTGTTATGATTATGAATATTATCTTTTTTGCAACCATGTATCCAATCGTCTTTATCATACTGTTTTTATTTTCCACACAAAATAAGTATGAGAACGGACGCCTGTTTGCCGTAAACATGAAAAAAGAATGGATAAAAGATGCCACCGTCGCAGACATCCGGCAAAAATTCAAAAAGGAAATGCGTTACTACGCCATTCTCCTTGCGATTGTTCCATTTGTAAGCCTGCTGACCTCCCATATGTCCATTCAGCTTACCATCTGGATGTTCTGGCTTCTGGCAGCGATTTTTCTTCTTTCCCTGCCGATCATGCGTGCGAATCACCGGCTGAAAACATGGAAAACGCAAAACCATCTGTACGAAGACCGGCAGCCAGAACATTATGTGGAATTAAAACAGGCAGGCTCCGTAAGAAAAGTCCGTTTTCTCCCGTTTTTCCTGCCAAATATAATCGGTATCGCAAGTGCCCTGTTGCTGCTTCCAAAGTCCAGCGGGCTTGGGATTTCCTGTCTGATCGGTGCCTCCTGCGGGCTGGTCTTCTGGCTTGCAGCTGTATGGATGGACCGCCAGCCGGTTTCCGTCATCAGTACGGACAGTGACGTGAATATCAATTATGCACGCGCAAAGAAAAACCTCTGGAAGAACTTCTGGCTGATCTCCTGCTGGCTGAACACGGCACTGATCCTGTTTCTGGAGATCCTTACCCTGTCTGCCAGACACATGGGAATATGTTCCATCGCCGGCATGATTGTTTATACACTGCTTTTACTCCTGCTGTGCATTTTCTGCATGATAAAGCTGAAAAAAATTGACCGAAGCTATGCACAAAAACGGAATCTGACCAGCGATGAAAATGATGACAGAAACTGGATCGGCGGCATCCTCTACTACAATCCATCCGATCCCCATACGATGGTAGAACAGCGCGTCGGCATCGGGACAACGGTAAATATGGCCACATCCCTCGGAAAAGGACTTACTATTTTCAGTGCCATTATGATGCTTTCCTTCCCTCTGTTATGCATATGGCTGATTCAGGAGGAATTTACTCCCATTGATCTGGTGATCCAAAACCACACACTATGCGCACAGCATCTGAAAACGGATTATCAGATTCCGCTTAGTGAGATCAAAGATCCCACACTTCTTACCGCAAGTGATCTGCCAGACTGGACCAGAACATACGGCACCAGCATGGATACATTGGAAAAAGGCACATTTACCATCTCCGGAGGGGAGGATGTCAATGTTTTCTTAAATCCAGAAAATAATACGTTCATCCAATTTTCCGCAAATGGGAAAACTTATTATATGGGCGGTGTAGACGATACCCAGACAAAGGGGATTTATGAAGAACTGCTGACCCATTAGGTCCGCAGTCTTTATTGGAAGATCGCAAGATTTTTTATATCATACGTCCCCTGTATGACTGGATTTACTGATAAAAGAAGACATCTCTGTTCCGAAAAATTTAATTGACCGGTATATTCACAAAACGTCTGTTTCAGAATCTGTAGATGAAGAACTTCCGTTTGATTAAACCTTGTAAAAATGGTGGCTGATTTATTGACCATCGCAAAAAATTGAAAAGCTTACGCCATCACTTCACAAACTTTATTCAAATTTTATTTCAGGTAAACTTAAATAGGATGTGGGACATATGGAGCTTTTTCTTGCGACTATGTCCCACATTTTCCTTTTGTTGGGACATATGCAGATTTTCTTTTGACTATGTCCCACATTTTCCTTTTGTTGAGACATATGCAGATTTTCTTTCTGATTATGTCCCGTTTTTGGATTTCTGTGGGATGTTCCCTCGCCTTTTTTTTGCATATGTCCTGCTTTCGGATTTCTGTGGGAGGTTTCCTCGCCTTTTTTTGCATATGTCCTGCTTTCGGATTTCTGTGGGAGGTTTCCTCGCCTTTTTTTGCATATGTCCTGCTTTCGGATTTCTGTGGGAGGTTTCCTTGCCTTTTTTGGCATATGTCCCACCTTTTAATACCGCCACAAAATCTTTATCAGATGATACTTATTTGTTTATCAACATACCCTGTATATAAATTTCCAGAGCAAAATACTCTCATTTTCCTGCCTTTCAGAATTATTTAAAATGATAAGTAATTAACTTTTGCACAATTGCAGTATCCAGCGGCTGCTCCATAGTCTCATATGTTGTAATCAGCCGATCTCCCGGATATATCCCATTTCTCGCATACATATGTAACTTATCCGCGGCATTCTTTGCATATTCAGGCAAGTCCATCTTCCCAAAATGTTCCCAGTAAATTTCTTTTCCTGTCAGCGGATGAAGAATTGTAAAATCCGGATAAAACACTGCCTTCCCGATTTTTAATTCACACTCATAACGGTATGCAATTTTTTCCATATATAAATTCATTGCAATCAATGCTTCTGACTTGGATCGTACATATTCATTTTTACAGCTTTTATACTTCAATTGTTCGGGATAATTGGGATTTTTAGGATAGGAAGTATCACTCCATATAAGTTCTTCCTGCGTAACCATCTGATAGAATGGACAGAGCAATTCCTGATACGCCGGATCTTCTGAAAGAAACCTGTCCGACTTTTTATTTTCACCAACTGCATGTCGTTGATAAAGTTCTAATGCATACAGTTCTTTTTTACACTCTGTCTGTTTTTCCAATAAGAATCTTTTGTATGCCAACTGCTGTGCATACTCTCTGTGTTTCTTTGGAATATACGTCTGTGTGTGACCGTCACTGTGAAACCATTTCACCCGGTTTCCATTGTGAACACAAATAATTTTTCCATCAGGAAGATGCAATAGTTCTTCACTGATTTGTTGTAATTCTTTCGTAAGCCTTCTCTTCTCCGAAAGAATCTGATGATAAATTGTTATAAAAACCTCTCCTTTCTGTGCATTAATATGACGTTATTAAAACACAACTTCATTCTCATGTAAAGTAAATTTTTATATTTTTTAACAATGGGATATATCGGAAAAAAGTAAATTCATATATCCCGCACCTCCCTTCTGTTGGGACATATAAAATTTTTCTTTACATAGATATCCCGGCAATTTATCTCTTCAGGATATATAGCAACTTTCTTTGCAATTATGTCCCATTTAGAAATCACTACGGGACTTTTTGTCTTATTTTTGGTGTATACATCCCGTTTTCAGTCTCTCAAGGGACTTTTTCATCAAATTTTTTTACATATGTCCACTCCCCTGTTTTTCGCAGGATCTTTTCATAACTTTTTCCCACATATATCCCATATTTTAATTTTTTCGTACAGATTTATATAATCGCATGCCGTACTTCTCTGCCGGAATGCCGGATATAAAAATCCTGCTTCTGGCAGTCCCGGCTCATATTCTCCCTCAAGCGGTCCCACGGCACACAGCAGATAATTATATACTTCCTCGGAACCTTCCTGCCATTGCTTATCGGTTCCTTTCATCGATACATCATACATTCCATGAAACAAAAAACAATAACTTTACTTTTCCCGGTGCAACACGTTCCCCGATCATTTCATAAAGCAGATCCAAAAACGCATCGTTCTGCAGCCCGGACTTTTTGATTCCATCCAGAAGCTGCCAGATACTTCCCGGTTTTCTCCCGGTTTCCGGTAATCCTTCAGCTGTTTGTTGGTCTCTGCCTGTAAAACTGCCTTCGCCAGTTCCAGATTTTTCGTTTTTTCTGCTGTGGAAAGTTTTAAAAATGCGTGTTGAATGTGCCGTCTATATATCCTTCTGCATCATAATACGCGCCGGCGATCCGGTCAATATGCGACCGCGCCGGAGTCATGCGCCGCGTCAGTTCCAGCATGTTTTCTCTTTGAATCATAATTGTTCCTCAAATCTTTTTTACTTATAACAACTCTACTCTTCCGCACATCGGTACTTCACAAATTCTGCGAATCGTGGCAAAATTTCATAGTAATGTGTCTGCACCGCTGTACCACTTAATGATACAATGTAAATGGATTGCTCATACAACTTCTTATGCCCTATATAAGTTTATATAACTTTTGTTTCATTATATAACTTTTTTACAACAAGGTAATAAACTTTCTCTCTGTCCTGTAAATAATCAACATGTATCCTTTTGAGTTTCTGATACCATTCTTTTTTCTACACCTTCCATACAAATTCTGATCCCCGTTATTATATATTTACAACTGCAATTCTTACAGATCCCACCATTGTTTTCGCATTTTGATACAAACGCATAATAGTTTACAAAAATTTTACTGTAAATTCGTATATCCTCACAAATGCGTTATTATGTAGATGATGTTATAATACGTAGAATAAATACAGGAGAAATTTAAACATATGTCAAAAGTGGTTCACAGGAAGAAAAGACTTTCCTCCTTTAAATTAATTGTACTGGGCTTTGCCGCTGTCATTTTTGTCGGCGCACTGCTGCTGATGCTTCCGGTCTCTTCGGTTTCCGGTACACAGACTCCTTTTCATGAGGCACTATTCACCTCTGTTTCAGCGGTATGTGTTACAGGGCTTGTTGTACAGGACACCGGCAGTTACTGGTCTTCTTTTGGACAGGCAGTTATTTTGCTGCTGATCCAGACCGGCGGGCTGGGTGTCATCACCGTTGCTGTTTCCTTTGCCATTTTATCCGGACGGAAAATTTCGCTCATGCAGCGCAGTACAATGCAGGATGCAATTTCTGCACCGAAAATCGGCGGTATTGTCCGCCTGACCAAATTCAGCGTACAGGGTACATTGTTTATTGAATTGCTTGGCATGACTGTCATGCTTCCGGTTTTCTTCCGTGATTATGGCATCAAAGGCATCTGGATGGCAGCCTTTCACTCTGTATCTGCATTTTGCAATGCCGGTTTTGACCTTCTGGGAACTTCCAGCCAGCCGTTTGTATCTCTGAGCAGATACATCGCAAACCCACTGATCAACCTCGTAATTATGCTTTTGATCATAATTGGTGGCATCGGCTTTCTGACGTGGGACGATATCTGCAGCCATAAATGGCATATCAGACGTTATCGCGTACAGAGCAAAGTCATTCTCTGGACATCGGCTTTACTTATTATAATTCCGGCCGTATTCTTTTTTGTTGTGGATTTTACGGGTTCATCAACCGGCACCAGACTGCTGGCCTCCACGTTTCAGTCTGTAACAACAAGAACTGCCGGTTTTAATACCGCAGATCTTACAGCAATGACACCGACATCAAAATCTGTTATGATTATGCTGATGCTGATCGGAGGATCTCCCGGCTCTACTGCAGGCGGCATGAAAACAACAACTTTTGCAGTCCTTATTTTAAATATGGTTGCCACGTTCCGCCAGAAAGAGGACATTGAAATTTTCGGTCGGCGGCTTGACAGTCATGCCATTAAAAATGCGGCCACCATCGTTGCTTTATATATCATTTTGTTCTTTATTGGAGGGATTGCCATCAGTTCCATCGAACACCTTCCGCTTCTGGACTGCCTGTTTGAAACGGCATCCGCTATCGGAACCGTCGGACTTACACTTGGAATTACACCAACTCTCGGCATCCCGTCCCAGCTGATTCTGATCCTTCTGATGTTTTTCGGCAGAGTCGGTGGGCTTACCTTAATTTATGCGGCAATTTCCGTAAAACAAAACGGAGTAAAACTGCCGCTCGAAAAGATAACAGTTGGTTAAAAAGGAGTTGAAAATACCATGAAAAATATATTATTAATTGGATTAGGAAGATTTGGAAGACATGTTGCCATACAGCTGAACAGTCTCGGTCACGAAGTGATGGCAGTCGACAACAACGAAGAACGTGTCAATGAGGTTCTTCCGTTTGTCACCAATGCTCAGATCGGTGACAGTACCAATGCCGATTTCTTAAAATCCCTTGGCATTGGTAATTTTGATGTGTGTATGGTAACGATAGGTGGAAATTTCCAGAATTCCCTTGAAACTACTTCCCTGCTCAAGGAACTCGGTGCAAAAACGGTTGTATCGCGTGCAGAACGGGATGTACAGAAAAAATTTCTTCTGCGAAACGGTGCAGACGAAGTTGTTTATCCGGAAAAACAGATTGCAGAGTGGGCTGCTATCCGGTATACTGCCGATCACATACGCGATTATATTCAGGTGGATGAGGCACATGCAATTTTTGAAGTGGAAGTTCCGGAAAACTGGATTTCCAAAACAATCGGTCAACTGGATATCCGGAAAAAATTCGGAATCAATATTGTTGCCATCCGGGAAGACAGCAAAATTAATATGGCAATTTCTCCAAATACCGTATTCCAGTCTGGTACCACATTGCTTGTTCTCGGTGAATATAAAGAACTTCAAAAATGTTTCCGTATGTAGTTTCTATTTCCATAACAGATTCCACAGGTTCTGATAAGCAGCTGTTTCATACAGATTTATATAATTACATGCCGTACTTCTCTGCCGGAAAGCCGGATATAAAAATCCTGCTTCCGGCAGCCCCGGCTCATATTCTCCCACCAGCGGTCCTACGGCACACAGCAGATAATTATATACTTCCTCGGAACCTTCCTGCCATTCCTTATCGGTTCCTTTCACCGGAACATCATACATTCCATGAAACAAAAAACAATAACTTTCTTTTCCCGGTGCAACACGTTCCCCGATCATTTCATAAAGCAGATCCAAAAACGCATCGTTCTGCAGCCCGGACTCTTTGATTCCATCCAGAAGCTGCCAGATATTTCCCGGTTTTCTTGCGGTTTCCGGAATCCGGTAATCCTTCAGCTGTTTGTTGGTCTTTGCCTGTAAAACTGCTTTCGCCAGTTCCAGATTTTTTGTTTTTTCTGCTGTGGAAAGTTTTAAAAAATGCGTGTTGAATGTACCATCTATATATCCTTCTGCATCATAATATGCACCGGCGATCCGGTCAATGTGTGACCGCGCCGGAGTCATGCGCCGTGTCAGTTCGAGCATGTCTTCCCGATTAATCATGATTTCCTTCTCCGATCTTCATTTAAGAAAATTATACTGGTATTTTCCAGATTTTCCAAGAGAATATCAGATTATAATTTACATAATCCTGTTATTTTTGTATATTTAATCGCATAATAGTATGTAAGTGTGCTGTTTCTGCGGAAATAGTTGAGTCTGCAGGCATTCCTGTGATATGATACATTTACACGGGCAAACGTGTAATTAGAGGAGGGTACTGCATGGGAAATTATTTAAACCAGGATGGAAAAAAATTTTATGAAATTACACATTCTGATATCTACGTGGATAAGACAGAATTATTGACCTATACAAATTCTGTCTTACAGACTCTGCAGAAATATATATGTATCAGCCGTCCCCGCCGTTTTGGGAAATCAATAACCGCCAGCATGATTGCTGCCTACTACAGCCGTGGCTGTGATGCAAAAGAACTCTTTTCCCCATATAAAATTGCCCGGAATCTGGATTTTGACACCTATCGTAATAAATACAACACCCTGTTTTTAAATATGCAGGAATTTTTAAGCCGGACGAAAAACATCTATGAACTGCTTGATCGCATGAAACGGCTGGTACTGCGGGATTTAAAACGGGAATACCCGAATGTTGATTATTTTGATGATACAGATCTTATTGAATCCATGCAGGATGTATATCAGGAAACTAACTGTCCTTTTGTCGTAATCATTGATGAATGGGACTGTATTTTCCGGGAATACAAACAGGATAAAGAAGCCCAGGAAATCTATCTGGATTTTTTGAGGGATATGCTAAAAGATAAGTCCTGTATTGCACTCGCTTATATGACAGGAATTCTTCCGATCAAAAAATACGGAACCCATTCCGCTTTAAATATGTTTGATGAATTTTCCATGATAAATCCGGGACCTCTTGCATCCTATGTCGGCTTTACCGAACTGGAAGTCGCTGCCCTTTGTACAGATTATCATATGGATCTGGATGAAATAAAAGCATGGTATAATGGATACTCTTTTGAAAAAATACCATCCATCTATAATCCGAGGTCTGTTGTAAGCTGCATGCGTTTTGGGAAAATTGGAAATTACTGGAACCAGACAGAAACATTTGAAGCCCTGCAGATTTATATCGATATGAATTTTGAAGGATTAAAAGATGATGTTCTCAGTATGATAGCCGGGGAATCCGTTCCTGTCAATACCGGAAGTTTTACCAATGATATGACAACCTTTCGCACCGAAGATGATGTGTTGACTCTTTTAATCCATCTGGGCTATCTTAGCTATGACTACGAAAACAAAACCGTAAAAATACCAAACAATGAAGTGCGTGAAGAATACGTTAACAGTGTTTCCGTATCCGACTGGGGCGAAATCTCTAAAGCCCTGAAAAATTCAGCAGACACCCTGCAGGCAATCTGGCAGGGAAGACCAGAACAGGTAGCACTTGGGATTCAGCAGGCGCATTTTGAGACATCACATATCCAGTATAATGATGAAAATGCGTTAAGTTATACGGTTTCACTGGCACTCTATGCCGCACGCAATTTCTATACGATACACAGGGAATTTGCCGGCGGTAAGGGATTTGCGGATATGGTATTTCTTCCACGGAAGAAGTTTCCGGATAAACCAGCACTTGTTATCGAATTAAAATGGGATCATAGTGCACAGGGCGCAATCACGCAGATTAAACAAAAACAATATTGTGAAAGCCTGAAAGAGTATCATGGAAACCTTTTACTGGTCGGAATCAATTACGATACCAAAAGCAGGATTCATACATGTAAGATAGAACCATTTTCTTTGTAAGAAACGGGAGGGCACTGCCCTCCCATTTCTTATAGCATTTTTTCAATTTCTTCCCTCTCCGGCATCACACGGAGCGCGCCTTTACGCGTCGTAATCAGAGAAGCGGCCGCATTGGCAAAACGAAGCATCTCTTTCAAATCTTTCTCTTCAAGCCCCTCCAGTCCATGCTCCAGCACATAATGCAGGACACATGCGCAGAACGTATCTCCCGCGCCGGTCGTTTCAATCGTATTTGGCTGAAGAAACGGCTTTGCCTCCACAATTCTGTCTTTATAATACGCCCGGCTTCCCTCTTTTCCCATGGAAACCAGAATAAGCGGAACCGGATAGCGTTCCCGTATCCAGCAGACTCCATCCGTATAATCTTCTTTACCCGTCAGCCACTGGATTTCATTATCCGATATTTTTAAAATATCACACTGTCCCAGACCATATAACACCTGTTCCCTGGCATCTTCCATGGAGTCCCAGAGCGGTTTGCGGATATTCGGATCAAAGGAAATGAGCGCGCCTGCTTCTTTCGCGACCGCGATCGCTTTTTTCGTTGCTGCGCGGACACCCGGATGCGTCATGGACAACGTTCCAAAATGAAAGATTTTTGCTCCGCGGATTATTTCCTCCGGCAGTTCTTCTTCCGTCAGCATCATGTCCGCGCCCGGATTGCGGTAAAAGGAAAAATCCCGGTCTCCATCCGGATACGTATGTACCAGTGCCAGCGTTGTGTGCACCTTGTCATCCTTTAAAAGTCCGGCTGCATCAATCCCGACTTCCGTGATCGCATCTTCCAGCTGCTTTCCGAAAAAATCGTTTCCTACTTTTCCGATAAAAGCCGTCCTGTGTCCTAAGCGCGACAGCATTGCCAGCACATTGCACGGTGCGCCTCCCGGATTTGCCTCAAACAGCGGATTGCCCTGCCCGCTGACTCCGTTTTCGGTAAAATCAATGAGCAGTTCCCCCAAAGCCACTACGTCCATGTTCTTTTCCTCCTGTTACTTTTTATAATACAATATCATACTTTTCGACCGTAATATACATCTTTTTATCGCTGAAAAACCGGATTCCGTCTGCCTCCAAAGGGGTACAGACCGCCGTTGTTGCCACCTGCTGCCCGTCATTGATAAAAAGCTCAATGGACTGACGGTCCAGAATAAACCGCATTTTTTTAAGTCCTTTTGGATCTGCAATTTTAATTTTGCGCACGCAGACCACATCTTTTGTCACACCACAGTATGTGCGGTCAATCTCCAATATTCCTGTTCCCTTATGATAAGTAAAAGCGGTCTCGTATTCCTCATCTGCGGCAAGCTGTATGGAAAAAACGTTAAAATCCTGTTCATCCATTGTAACAGTCAGATCCATCGTCCGTCCACAAATGCCGGAAAGTGCTGTCTCACCATCAATCTCTGCATGTTCATAATGACACGGATTCTTATGATACTGCGCAAGCTCCCGTACCGGCTGCTGCCAGATCTGTCCGTCTTTTACTTCCAGTTCCCGCGGAAGAGTCATCATGCCCTGCCAGTCCTGCGTATCCGGCACCACACAGGCATCCCATGACTTCATCCATGCAATCATCACACGCCGCCCATCCGGGAGAAGTGTGGTCTGAGGTGCATAAAAGTCCAGTCCGTAGTCAATCGTATGCGGTTCTTCTTTTTCAAATATATGCGAATTTTTATCATAATTTCCAAGAAAATAAACAGAATTATTTCCATTGTGGAATTCATATTTTTCCGCTTTCATATTCTGTGGGGAACAGATCAGTACATGTTTATCTCCCAGTGGGAAAAAGTCCGGACATTCCCACATCGTTCCGACTTTTCCGGTACTGTTTGCCGCAAGAACGGTCTCAAATTTCCATTCTTTTAAATCTTTGCTGGAACAGAGCACGACCTGTCCGATCTGCCTGTTATCCTTGCTTCCGACAATCAGATAATAGGTGTCCTCTTCCTTCCAGATTTTCGGGTCACGGAAATCAATCCGGCTGCAGTTTTCCGGCAGCATCTCCCCGGTCACAACCGGGTTGTTTTCATACTTTACATAATCCCTGCCATCCCCGAATGCGATGCACTGGTTCTGTCGTTCCTCTTCCCTGCCGTCCGGCAGTGTAATCTTTGTGACACCAGTATAGACCAGCACATGTTTGTTATCCGCTTCAATAGCACTTCCGGAAAAACATCCGATCCGGTCATAGTCCTGATCCGGTGCAAGTGCTGCCGGAAGCTGTTCCCAGCTTATCATATCCGTTGTCACACTGTGCCCCCAGTGCATCGGTCCCCACTCCCTTGCATATGGGTAATACTGGTAAAACAGATGGATTTTTCCATCGTAAATGGAAAAACCGTTCGGATCATTGATCCATCCGGCAGGTGCCGAGATATGAAACAACGGTCTGGTATTTTTATCGGTCTGTGCTGCTTTTTCTGCCTCATATGCTCTTGCTTTTTTTAACATCTCACTCATGCAAATTCTCCTGTTTATTTATCGTTACTGTGAACAGTACCTATTTTTCTTCTTTCAATGACTCCTGATACTGATCGAAATATTTCTGTTTGATTGCCAGATAATCGGAAAGCCCGTATTTCTCCATTTTCTTTAAATAGGAATCCCACTCTTTGTCGATTCCGCCATTTAAAATCCAATCTGCTTTTTTCTGCTCCGCATATTTTTTAATATCGGTATCATACTGGGATACTTTATTGGTATCGTCAATACTCATAAACACATTCGGATATACATACTTGCTTTTCATATCTTTCAGATATGTTTCATGCATATTGTCCAGACGCCATTTGGCATCCGCCGGCTGTGTGACATACATATCATAATACTCATTGAGAACTGCAAGCGGACCGTTGACGGACTGCGCCTCACGTACCTCTACCGGTGACTGGTCGCCCAGATCCAGATGCTTCAACATTTCACCGCCATCTTTATTTGTGGACAGTTCAAAAATATTAAACGAATCCTTTTCCCCATAACTTCCCCAGTTATTCTGCGGGGACTGAAGCGGCGCATACATCTGATCAATCCAGGCTGCCGCCAGTGCCGTGTTCCGGCAGCTGGATGTAAGCACGCAGCGGCCTCTGTCAAAACCACTTGTTTCACTGTTATTCTGTCTTGTGATATTTCTGGCTCCCTCCGGACCGGTCAGTGCCGGAAGCATCACATAATCGGTATTGTTGTCAATATTTGCAATATCCCAGGTAAAGCAGAGACCGTAACGGTGATTTTTACCTTTTGCCACATAGGTTGACCACTCCTGCGTAAATGCCTCCGGATCTACAAGATCCTCTGTTACCAGCTTATGCAGCCATTCGATGCCTTCTTTATAACCTTCCTGCACGGTCGTATAAATCACGGTTCCGTCATCTTTTACGGCAAAATGATCGCCCGTATCTCCATATCCTTCGCCAAATCCGTTGATGAGAATCGCCGGATCCTGATCGCCATTGTTGATGATAAATGACATCGGAATCACATCTCCCTCGATATCAAACTGTTTTTTCAGATCATCCGCATGATCCCGGAACGCAATCAGCACCTGTTCCAGTTCATCGGTTGTCGTTGGAATATCCAGTCCCAGATAATCCAGCCACTTTTTATTGATATAAGGAATATCCCCGATTGCCTGAATGGCTTCTTTCCCTGCGCCAAGCTGCTCAATCCACGGAAATGAATAAATATGTCCGTCCGGTGCGGTACACATCGTCCGGTATTCCGGATATTTCTCAAAGACCGCCTGAAGGTTTGGCATATATTTGTCAATCAGATTTTCCAGCGGAATAATAATTCCCTGCTTTGCATAACGAAGCAGATCATAATCGCTCATTCCTGCATTAAACAAACCATCCGGAAGGTTTCCAAACTGTGCCAGTGCCAGATTCTTTTTATCGGAAAACTGGTCTGCCACAAAACAGGTCCAGTCAATATGTACATTCGTCTGTTTTTCGAGTCTCTTAAAAATAATCCGCTCGTTCGGATTCTGCGTAGAGGTTGCCGGAGCACTTGTGATAAATGATAATTCTGCCTGTTCTTTCAGTGGAAACTGCACTTCTGAAACCGGTATATCCGGATTGATCTCTGCCTCCAGATGCTGCTCTTTTCCGCATCCTGCCACACCGGTCATCATAGCAAATGCCAGTCCGAGTGCCAGACATTTTTTAATTTTTCTCTTCCACATATCTGTACCTGTCCTTTCTGCTTAACCTTTTACCGATCCAACCATAACACCTTTGTCAAAGTATTTCTGGAAAAATGGATACATAATAAGCAATGGTAAACTTGATACTACAATTGTTGCGTATTTTAACTGTTCGGCAACTTTTGCCATCTCCGCGGTACTCTGAATATCCGCGATCATGCCCGGCTGCGGTGTATTCTGTACCAGAATGGAACGCAGAACCAGCTGCAGTGGCTGTAAGTTTGCATCATTTAAGTAAATCATCGCATCAAAATAACTGTTCCACATACCGACAAAAGACCACAGTGCCAGCACCGCGATAATCGGTTTGCACACCGGCATCATAATCTGGAAGAAATGCTGGATCTCATTTGCCCCGTCAATTGCGGATGCCTCCCGCAGTTCTTTTGGAATGGACTGATAGTACGTTCTTGCCAGAATCATATTCCAGACATTAAATGCTCCCGGAATGAGAATTGCCCACACGGTATTTACCATATGAAGCTGATTGATCAAAATAAACGTTGGGATCATTCCACCGCCGAAAAACATGGTGATCAGAAAAATCACGTTAAAAAATTTTCTTCCGACAAATTCTTTTTTCGACATCGGATACGCTGCTAACAATGTGACAAATACGGAAATTGCCGCAAATGCCAGTGAATACAAAAACGAATTTAAAAATCCGCGCCAGATCATTCCGTTTTCCAGCACACGCCGATATGCATCCAGTGTCCAGTCTTTGATGTGAAAACTCAGTCCCTGATTATTCAATACCGTCGGGTCCATAAAAGATGCTAAAACAACATAGACCAGCGGAACAACAATTGAAAGAACAAACAGTCCAAGAATGGCATAACCGATTCCGAGCACCAGCCGGTCTGTCCGTGAATATTTCATTTTACTAACTGTTTCCATTTCACGTTCCTCCTATAATCCTTCTCCATCGTTTAATTTCTTTACCACCCAGTTCACAAATATAAGCAGGATCACATTGATCACCGAATTAAACAGTCCCACTGCCGTAGAATAACCGTAATCGCCATTCAAAAGACCAATCCGGTATACATAGGTTGATAAAATTTCAGAAGCCGGTAAGTTCATATCTGTCTGCAGGGCATATGCCTTTTCAAAGCCGATGCTCATAATGTTTCCGGCCTGTAAAATAAACTGGATCACGATAATATCCTTGATTGCCGGAAGTTCCACATACCAGATCTGCTGCAAAAGATTTGCACCGTCCACAATGGCTGCCTCTTCCAGTTCCTTGCTTGCATTGGATAATGCCGCAGTATACATGATGGATGCCCAGCCTGCTCCCTGCCAGATTCCGCTGGCAATATAAATGGTACGGAATGCGGACGGCATAGTCATCCAGTTTGTATTCATTCCCAGCAGACGGTTTAACGGTCCTACCGGAGATAAAAACATACGCACCATACCACAGAGCACGATGACGGAAATAAAATTCGGTGCATAGATCAGCAGCTGGATTTTTTTCTTAATCCCCGCCTTGCGGATACGGTTCAGTAAAAGCGCCAGAATAATTGGTATCGGAAAACTCCAGAGAAGTCCAAAGATACTCAGCTTTAATGTGTTCAGCAGGTAGTTCATAAAATCCGGTGATGATAAAAATCTCCGGAAATATTCCAGCCCCACCCACGGGCTTCCCAAAACTCCTTTAATGACATTGTAATCCTCAAATGCAATCAGAAGTCCTCCCATCGGAAGATACTTGAAAATGATTGTGAGTAACAGTGCCGGCATCAGGAAAAAAACATACAGCTGCCAGTTTTTCTTTATATAAGACAGCTTACTCCCCATGGTTTGTTTTTTCGCAGAGCCGACTTGTTTTGCCAGTTTTTTCATGCGATTGCTCCTCCCTTTTCATCGTATTACTCGTTCTGCTTTGATGTAACCGGTAAAGTAACCGGTTACTTTATATTCTGATAGTACTACAAAGTTTGCGATGTGTCAACACTTTTATTTATTAAAGTAACCGATTACGTAACCAGTTTTTTTCATTGCTATTTTTCTTTCCGGTTGTTATACTATGGATAAAACAGATAAAGGAGACAGCTTTCAGATGGGAAAGAAACAGGTAACATTTGCAGATATTGCAGCATATACGAATTTTTCAAAGACAACCATTTCCAGATATTTTAATCATCCGGACTCCCTGACGCTTGAAAATCAGGAGAAAATTTCACAGGCTCTTGATACTCTGGGTTACAAAAAGAATAAGCTTGCAAAGGTTCTTGCCAATGGAAAGAGTGAATTTATCGGAATCATTGTCCCGAATCTCTATCTGCACTATTATTCGGAAATGCTTACACAGATTCTTTCCAGCTACCGCGATTTTCATTATAAATTTCTCGTATTCGTCAGCGACAACGGACCGTCCGAGGAGGAACAGTACATTGATGAACTGATGGCATACCAGATTGAGGGCCTGATCGTGTTAAGTCACACTCTTTCTTCCGAAAAACTGGCTTCTTACCAGATCCCGGTCATTGCCATTGAGCGCGAAGCTGAACATATCTGTGGCGTAACCAGCGACAATTATATGGGTGCGCTCCAGGCAGCAACGCTTCTGATCCGGGACAAATGCGATGTACTGATTCACGTTAATGCGGATGTTCCAAAGTCCATCCCTGCCTATGACCGTATCCGTGCCTTTGAAGATACCTGTCAGGAATATCACGTTCCTTATGAACTGAATTTAAATGTAATAGGGGATTCTTATCAGGACATTTTTGCACAAATGAAGCACATTTTTTCTGATATTGATGAGAAGTATCCATGCAAAAAAAAGGGGATTTTCCTCGCCAATGATACCTATGCAAATATGTTTTTAAACCTGATTTTCCAAAAATACGGATGCTTTCCTGACAGTTATGAACTGGTCGGATTTGACAATTCCCCGATTGCAAGCGAGGCAATTCTGCCTATCACAACGGTCGGACAGCAGATCGACCTGATCGCCAAAACCGCAATGGAACTTCTGGTGCAGCAGATGGAAGAACGAAAAAAAAGAAGACCGGTTTCTCTTTCGAAACCGATCCATAAACAGATTACACCGGTACTGATCCGCAGGGATACGACCAGCTGATGTTTTATAAATCTATGATTTTTCTTTCTGCTCCATCCCCGTATGCGTCAGATCCTTCACCCACTTATATTTCCGAAAATGATAGAGCGTCCACGGAATTTTTCCAACCTCATCAATACAGGTACACGCGTATACGACAATCACCGGCCAGTGGAATCGGTAAGTTCCAAGCGCAGCAAGTGGAATCGCGATTCCCCACATTGTTACGGCAAGGCTGTACACATCAAACATTGTATCACCGCCGGAACCAAACACGCCATTGATGGTAATTTCGTTGACGGAGCGGCCAATCATATAGACGCAGAGCACAACAAACATTCCCTTTAAATATACGGCTGCCTGCGGTGTCAGTTTGACAAAATGCAAAATAAACGGTGCCGAAATTCCCATGAGAACCATCATGGCAACTCCGCACACAAAGGAAATCTTCATCATCCGCGTACCATATAATTTCCCCCGTTTTAGGTTGCCGGCACCAAGCTCATTTCCGACCATAATCCCCGCCGCACCGGAAATTCCGGCACTCAGGCAGCAGATGATATCACGGACAACCGCCGCCACAGAATTGGCAGCGGCCGCGTCTACTCCCAGATGTCCCATAAAAGAAGAATACGAAGTAAATCCGACTCCCCAGAACAGGGACGCACCGAGAATCGGCATTGCGCATTTCCGGAAATCCCGTGCCAGTTCCCGGTTTCTTTGAAACAGACGGGTCAGATACGGACGGATGTAGCCCGGACGGCTGGAAATCAGGATACAACAGGCCAGTTCTATCATCCTTGCGCTTAATGTCGCTGTTGCTGCACCCCGGACACCCATCGGGGTAATGTCCAGTTTTCCGTAGATCAAAATGGCATTCAGTGCAATATTGATTCCTACCGTAGCAGAACTGATCAGTGCCGTTGTCAATGCGTGCTCGCTGATTTTCATAACCACCAGATAGCATTGGGAAATTCCTGTAAGCAGATAAGAACATCCGGCAATCCGCAGATACTGCACGCCATAACCGATCAATACCGGTTCATCCGTAAAAAACAGCATCAGATACTGTGGAAAACAGATACAGGCAATGAAAAATGCAATCGACACCAGACCACAAAGCCGCAGTGCCATACAGAAAATATCATCCAGCGTTTTGATATTGCCCCTGCCCCAGTACTGTGCCCCGAGAATCGCCAGTCCTCCGGTTGCAGCAGAAAGAAGCATATTCTGAATAAACTGAATCTGCGTGGCAAGTGAAACTGCCGACATGTAATTCTGGTCCATCCCTCCGAGCATAAACGCATCTGCCACGGCAACCAGTGCCAGCATCAGGTTCTGCAGCATCATCGGAAGCATAAGACCCAGGAGTTTTTTATAAAAAATTGTATCGTTTGTAAACATAAAATTCTCTCTTTTTTCCTGTATCATTTCATCTCAATCCATTTATTATATTGCCTTTTTCATCATTAAGCAACATCAATCATTGCCACTTGCCTCTATACCTGTATATAAAGTTTTGTTTCTTCGGAAAAAAGAATTGTGACGCGAAAAAAGCCGCCGCAGGAAAAATACCTGCAACGGCTCAAAAATCAGGGGATATTTATAAAGGATTACGCAATAGTAATATATTTCTTTTCTTCTGTCTTTGTCTTATCTTCCTTTGGAACAAACAGGGTAAGAATACCGTTCTGGAAACTTGCCCGGATATCTTCCTGACGGAGATACTCGCCCACATAGAATGATCTCTGGCAGCTTCCGGTATAACGCTCGCGGCGCAGATACTTACCTTCCACGGTCTCTTCTGCACTCTTGGCTGCACTGATCGTCAGATAGCCTTTGTGCAATGCTGCCTGCACTTCTTCTTTCTTATAACCAGGCAGTTCCATCTGCAGCTCATATCCGTCTGCCAGTTCTCTGATATCTGTCTTCATCAGGTTCTGTGTATTCTGCGGTGCCTGCTGCTTCGGGGCTTTCTTGTTATATTCACTATCGTCATACCATGGGTTAAAAAATGTATCAAATAAATCGTACATAAGTCATTTCCTCCTGTAAACGTTTTGTTCTTTGTTTATGCCCCTATTATAACACGTTATTAGCACTCGTCAAGTATGAGTGCTAATAAAATTTCTAAAAATTTTATTAAGTCCCGGTTTCAAAGGCTTTGTGGGTTTTTAAAATTTCTAAAATTGCCTGTTTTGTGATTACTGTACCCTTTTTAGAATTAGGTTTGACTGCGTAGAACGGGCGCCTTTTGCGGAAATCAAAGGTACGGATTTGCAAGAAACTGTTTTAAATACAAGTTTTTTCTATGCGACAAATATAAAGGCGCCAGAACTTGCAGTTAAAGGGACGCCTTAAAAGCAGTTACGAATCCCATGAACTAGAATAAACATAAAAATACCCTGTTAAATCACTTGATGATAAGGCCGGGTATCTATAGATGAAAAATTAAAGTTTTGGGTGACGGTTTTCTGGTATTTTAATGCTTGAAATCAGAAAATGTCACCTATATAGTAAAAATTGCTTCTCCAGATACCGCATTTTTCAATAAAGCGGTATCTGGAGAAGCAATTTTTGATCTATAGGGACTTTCCGGTATCTGCATGTTAAGTTTTCAATGTATAGGTACCGCAATGGTATCTTTTACATGAATTTTATTGGAATAGATACCACGATGGCATCTTTCCTATGAATTTTAATTATATAGAACCCATCCTTTATTTATAAGTTTATAATGCCCGATCATATAAAGGCTTCAATAGAACTATTGTTTCACAAAACACCGGCAATGAAATTTCCACCTATTAGCATGTCAGGATTCCAAAGTATTTATCACTTTACCGTAAACGCTCATTGCACGCATTTCCTTCCGGGAGCGCCTTTAACTGCAGGTTCTGGTGCCTTTATATTTGTCAAACTTACCTGAAATCAATATCGGCGTTAATTTGTAAATTTTTCTGGAGAAAGAGAATGTCCCCCTTCTTACGTCACATCGAAAAAACTTATATTTAGAACAATCTCCGCAAATCCGTCCCACTTGCCAAACCCCAAAGGCGCCAGACCCCGCAGTTAACCAGCAAATTAAATGACATTGCCATATACAAAAAAGATAAAAAGGTTATAAAATATCTACGTCTGCAGCCATTTCCGGATTTTTTCCACATCCGTTTTTCGCAGATCCCCATGAATATTGGATTCAAACGTTACATACTCATAATCTTTCTGATTTTTCTTTAACTGTTTTACCAGCTTATCCGCCTGTTTGATCGACACCTTATCATCTCCTGTCGTATGGAAAATCAAAAGCGGTGTATTAATCTCATCTGCCCATGCAACCGCGGAACGCCTGCTGTATTCCTCCGGCAATTGTTCCGGTGTCCCCCCGATCAGCTCCGTAAGCAGCGATCTCATATCTTCGCGTTCTTCGTAGTTCATGGTACAATCCGCAACTCCGGCAACAACAACCGCTTTGTGGATGCGCCGGTCTTCGCGCAATGTTTCATAGGTCATCATTCCCCCACGGGAAACTCCAAACATATTAATATTCTTTGTATCAACAGAATTCAGTTTTTCGCACAAATCCAGGAGATGGATCACATCGTGGACATCATCCCCGCCAAAAGCAAAAAAATCTTCCGGGATACAAAATCTTTTGATATGTTTTTTCCTTCGATCATAACCTCTCCCACTCTTAATAAAGTTATTTTAACTCATAAACAACGACTGCTGCACATATTTTTCCGGATACTGATGCAGATATGAAAAACACTTTTCTGGCATACACATTATCCCGTGTTCCCGGCATGTATTCCATATCATCTGTGTCAATTCCTCTGTATGTGGACTTGGCAGTTCATATGCATTCCCATATGTGTGTATATATTTTTGTCTGAGTCCTGGAAACTTCTGATCCAATGCATGATAAAAATACTCCCGGTCTCCATCCCGCAGCGTCACTCCCATTCCCCAAAACATGATTCCCTTTACTTCTGCCTGCAGACAATATTCCAGTAACCCCCGGATATTTTCCGCAGTATCATTGATAAACGGTAAAATCGGTGTCATCCATACAAGCGTAGGAATTCCTCTTTTTTTACATTCCATCAACACTTCAAAGCGCTGTCTTGTTGTCGATACATTTGGCTCGATCTTTTTGCATAGCTCTTCATCATAAGTGGTCAGCGTCATCTGGACAACTGCCTTTGCTTTTTCGTTGATCGACTGTAGTAAATCCAGGTCCCGCAGTATACGGTTGGATTTCGTCTGAATTGCAACACCATATTCATATCTGTCAATCAGTTCCAGACACTTTCGCGTCAGGCCAAGCGTTTCTTCGATATGAAGATAGGAATCACACATTGCACCTGTTCCAATCATGCATTTCTGCCGTTTGGAGCGAAGCGCTTTTTCCAGAAGTTCCGGTGCATTTTCCTTTACCTCGATATCCTCAAATGCGTGAGTAAATCCGTAACATTTGCTTCTGCTGTCACAGTAGATACAGCCGTGCGAACAACCACGGTAAATGTTCATACCGTTATTTTTCGATAAAATTCCTTTTGCCTGTACAAAATGCATAATTTTTTATTTCTCCATTACTTCCACGGCCGTTTATTGCCCGTCCAGCCCATCGCTTTCCAGTACTCGGCATCCGGCTTTGAAAGACCGCCTTTGCTCTGCAGCATGCGCATCACTGAAAAGAATCCTTTTGTTTTGATTCCCGGTTTCACTTTACCGTTGTTTTTTAAGATCTTTGCGGCAGTTTTGTCTACTGCCTGATCAATTTTCTGCCGGATCTTCGGGGAAACGGTATCCCAGTTTACGGAACGCACGGCAATTCCGATTTTATAAACTTTTGGCACGCCCCAGAAAAACAGACTGTCCTGCATATCTTTGTTGGTGCTTTTCATACCTGCTCCGGCGGCGGTGGAAATACACACCGCCTGCTTGTGGAACATCTCCGGTCTCGGGCGGTGTACCATCCAGCGGTGCCCCTGATGATCCAGGAAATTTTTCATCGGAGCGGTCACATGATACACATAGACCGGGCTGGTCAGGATGATCAGATCCGCATCATCCATTGCCTTTAAAATGGGCTGTTGTTTTTCAAAATGCGGACACTTATCTGCTGCCACACTGAAACACTGCGCACAGCCGATACAGTAGTCGGAGAAATCCCGCGGAAGAAAAAATTCTGTCACTTCCCCACCGATTTTGTCTGCCAGCAGTTTTCCGATATGATAGGTGGAACCCTTGTGGTTCTGCCCATTAATGATTACGGTCTTCATTCGTTCTGTACACCTCTCTGATTTTTTCTTTCATGTCAAGAAACACCCTGCAATCACCAGATCAAAATCCTGTCCGCTTCCGTTTTCTATAATACGGAAACACTCTTCCAGCGGAAGCGCATCCCGGTAACACCTCTTTGCCGATACCGCATCAAACACATCCGCTACCGCCATAATTCTCGCGGATAATGGAATTTCCTTCTGCGAAAGTCCATCCGGATAGCCTCTTCCGTTCCACTTTTCATGATGATGTCTGGCCACTTCATACGCCATTTTTTCGTATTCATCATCCCCCAGATGTCCAAATGTTTCCCGGATGATTTTTCCGCCCCGCGCCGCATGGGTTTTCATAATATCAAATTCTTCACTGGTGAGTTTTCTCGGTTTCTGCAGGATAGCATCCGGTATGGCGATCTTCCCGACATCATGCATAGGTGCAGCCATGACAAGATTTTTAATATAATCCCCCGTAAGCTGCTTTTTGTACAATCCACGTGTGCGGAGCTCTTCTGCCAGCATACGCACATACGCGGTGGTCCGCTTGATATGACCGCCCGTATTGTCATCACGGTTTTCCACAAGCGTCGCAAATCCCATGACCATCTCATTACTGTAATCCTGCAGCTTTGTAAACACGGGATTTTCCATATTCAGATAAGTTCCCACAATTACCGGTGTCGGCACAATACATGAAATCAGTGCCTGTGGATGAAACATCTGATAACAGGTCACAACAATTGATGCAAATACATAGGTTGATACCGTAATCAGTTTATGATGTCCAAGCTGATGCCAGCTTGTAAATAAAATAACAATCGCAGCAAGAATATATACGGCCACCATGATAAAACAGGTATATGCAGAAATTCCCATGGAATAGTTCGTAATATTCCCGTGCAGATAGGAAAGCTGCGGCATAAAAATAATAACAATGGCAAGATTGATCACCAATGGAGCCATCAGCAATATCCTTTTTTTCCTATTTTTTGGAATTCCTCTTGTAATATCCAGAAGATACAAAAACATGAGAAACATCATAATATCCAGACTGCACAGGAAACACATATGTAACACCATATTCACCACAGCCGGCACACTGTCCAGATGGTTAACGGTGTATGCGGTAATACCATCCAAAGTGATTTCCAGTATTCCCATAACCAGAAGCCACGCAAACACCGGCCCTTTTTTCTTTATTTTATATGCATATCTTTCCCTTACATAAATAAAAGCCACATAAAGTACAATCAGCAGACATCCCAACTGCAGCTTATCGTATTGCATAATTTTCCCTCTTTCGTAAGAACCCCAATATTTTAATTTTACAGTATATGAACCCAAACGGTACGTCAAGTATTATCTTTAAATTGCGTTGACAATCTCCCCTGAAAATCTATAATAAAATTAGTTCTATTGTATTACCTTACTTTCAGATAAAGGAGACCCCCATTATGATATTTGCGACAGGATGGCTTTCCCTGCACCTGTTTGGTGTTTTTATAACATTTGCCCTGCTGGTGATTGTTTCCCAGAAAGAGGACGCCACCTATAAAAGTGAACTTCTTCTGACAATCGCATGCTGCCTTGTCACACTGGTAGCAAAAAGCATTTATATTGTGGGTGGTTCCAGACAAACGCTTCTTACCATAGGAAAACTCGAATATCTCGGAAAATCTTTTGCCAATTACTGCGCACTGATGTTTATTCTCCGCTGGCAGAACATTAAAATTCCAAAATGGTTTATCAATGCCCTGTTGTTTATCAACTGTGCTTTCTATATCCTGATTGCAACCGTTGACCTTCACCACTGGTATTATAAGGATTACTGGCTTAACCCGTCACAGGCGAATATACGTGGGTATACTCTCGAAATTGCCCCGGCTCCTATGTATTATATATTTATGGCTTTTCAGGTTATGGAAATTATAGGCAGTGTATGTGTGATTGTTTCCTCGTATCTTTCCAAAAAGGATATGCCAGATCGCTTGAATCTGCATATCATCCTGCTGTTTTCCATGCTTTCCCCTGCGATCCTTCTCTCCCTGCGCCTTCTTGGCATTTTAAAATGGGACGACCCGACACCGCTCGGAATGTTTTTCGCCTGCGTGTTTATGTGTATTGCCGTCGTCAAATACAAAATGATCGACCCGGTAAAAAGCGCAAAAAACCTGATCATCCAGAATTTAAATGAAGCTGTTGTCGTCACGGATCTGGAGGGAAGATTTCTCTTTTTGAACCCTATGGCAGAAACACTGGTTTCTTCTATGAAGAAAAAAGCCATCCACCGTCAGAAAGACAGCGAAATCTACGATATTCTCCGGGGTTCGGAGGGATATTTTGACTGGCTGGATCACCACTATCAGGTCGAGGAAACGGAATTGCAAAGCTGCAACACCCCACAGGGATATATGCTGACACTGGTAGATGTCACAAAAATTCTGGAACAGAACCACCGCATGAAAGAACTCGTCACACAGGCAGAAGCTGCCACACAGGCAAAATCCGCGTTTGTATCCAATATATCCCATGAGATCCGTACCCCTATGAATTCCATTGTCGGAATCACGGAAGTCATGCTGCGTTCCCGGCATTCCCCAAGGGAACAGGAATTCCTGTTAAACATCCAGAGTTCCGGACAGGCACTGCTTTCCATCATCAACGACGTACTGGACTTTTCCAAGATTGAATCTGGAAAAATGCAGCTGGTTTTAGAGCCTTATGATACGCTCTCCCTGTTCCATGACCTGAAGCTGACAATGGAAAACCAGATCAGCAAATACCCTCTGGAGCTGATTTATGAAATTGACCAGACCATACCATGCCTTTTGTACGGGGATGCCGGACGCATCCGGCAGGTAATTACAAATCTGGTCAGCAATGCCATCAAATATACCGAGCATGGACATGTCCGTTTTTCCGTCCATGTCCATAAAAAAGATTATGATAAAGTTTCCCTTTATTATGAAGTGGAAGATACCGGTATCGGAATCCGCAAAGAAGATCAGGAAATATTATTCGATTCCTTCCAGCGTGTGGATTTAAAAAAGAACCGCCGTATTCAGGGAACCGGTTTGGGCTTGACAATTTCGAAAAATTTCGTCAATATGATGGGAGGGACTATTGGTGTAGAAAGTGAATACGGAAAGGGAAGTAAATTTTATTTCTGTATTGACCAGACGATTATGGACTCGACACCAATTTCAGAAATCAACTACGAGCAGCGGCACAACAGTGTTGTCAGCAAAGAAGCAGAAAGCCTGTTTACCGCAGAGGATGCCCACATTCTCCTGGTAGATGATAATTCCCTGAACCTGCTCGTTGCCCAGGAGCTTCTGAAACCTCTGCAGCTTCAGATTGATACCGCAGAAAATGGAAAAGATGCTGTCGCTATGGTACAGGAACGGCATTATGATCTGGTACTGATGGATCACATGATGCCTGTGATGGACGGCATTGAAGCTACCAAAGCAATCCGGGCACTTCCGGAACCACAATACCAAAACCTGCCAGTCATTGCCCTGACTGCAAATGCTATGGTAAACGCACAAAAGGAGTTTGCAAATGCAGGCATGAACGGATTTGTTGCAAAACCGATTGATTTCCAGATGATCTGTAACCAGCTGCGCAAATGGCTTCCTAAAGATATGATCCATGAACTTACCCGGGAAGAAGCCGAAAAGATTCTGTCGGATGAAACGGACACTGCGGATTCCATAACGGATACTTCCGCCGGAAGTTCCGCGGAAAATCCTGCGGGATTCCGCTTCGAAAACGGTCTGCCCTACTGCGGATCGGAGGAAGCATTAAAACAGATCATACAGATTTTTTACAACACCATCGACAGCAAATCCAAAAAGATTGAACAATGTCTAAAGGAACAATTAATAAAGGATTATACGATTGAAGTCCACGCATTAAAAAGTTCCGCATTGCTGATCGGTGCCCCCGGTCTGTCCAAAGCTGCAAAGGAACTGGAAATGTATGGAAATGCACAAAATCTTGCTGCACTTGAAGAAAAAACAGAACCGATGCTTGCCATGTACCGAAGTCTTAAGTCCCTCCTGCGTCCTTATGTGGAGGATAACGAAAGCAGCAAAAAGGAAGTTTCTTCTGATGACTGGATTACCGTTCTTGAGCAGATGCATCTGTGTGTAGAACAGTTTGACATGGATGGTGTGGATCATGCCATGGAAACCATGGAGACGTTTCAGACACCAGATAAGCTCAAAAACCTGATGGAACAGCTGCGGGTCTGCGTTGCAGATGTGGAAATGGAAGAAATTATGAAATTAACTGATACAATGGTCAATTTATTACAATAAAAGGAGAGACATTATGCACGAAATAAAAAGCCCATTTCTCATCCTGATGGAAGAACAAAGTTATCTCGCACAATCATTAGAAAGTGCTTTTGAAAAACAAAATGTCAAAGTAAAAATTGTAACGATAGCAGAAGCCAGCAGCATTGTCATCTCGGAAAAACCAAGTGGTTACCTGATCTGCACAAGCCCGGAGCTTTTAAAAAAAGCGGTCAGCGTAAAAGTAATGGTTGACCAGGCGATAAAAAACAAGACTCCGGTATTTATTATGGGAAACATAGATGAACTGGAACTGCTGTGGGAGACCCTCCCACAGCAGATGGTCATGGATGTGTTCACCCGCCCGATTACGGTGGGCGATATGGTCGATAATGTCTGCACACAGATGAACGATTTCTATCAGCTGAAAAAACGCACGATTCTGGCTGTGGATGATTCCGGTATTATCCTGCGCAAAATCAAGGCACTGCTCGAAGACACCTATCAGGTTGTGCTGGCAAACTCCGGTGCAATGGCGATCAAATACCTGACCTTAAACACCCCTGATCTGATTCTGTTAGATTATGCCATGCCGATCGTTGACGGAAGCCAGATCATGCAGATGCTCCGGGAAGATCCGGAATTTCACCATATTCCAATCATATTCCTGACTGGAAAAAATGATGCAGAAACCGTAAAAAATGTCATGTCTTTAAAACCGGATGGTTATTTATTAAAGAGCATGAATCCTCAGAAACTGCACGCGGCAATTGATGACTTTTTTGCATCACGGGGCAAATAAACCGGTTACGATACCCATCGCTTTTTGCGGTGGGTATATTGATATCCCACAAAAATGCTCCCTGCAGGCGAACGTTTTCCCTGCTGAAAGAACCGCATCATTTTCTCTAACGCTTTTATCGCACGGATAAATTTCTAAAATACTATTCTGCTTTGTTACAGCAGGCAATTCCCAGCCCGTCCGGTCCAATATGACAGGACAGCCCCAGCGACAGATTATCGCACATGACATCCATACCCGGAAAGCTTTCTTTGATCTGCCGTATCCACTCTTCCGTTACTTCTGCGGTAGAACTTGATGCAGCCATAAGATATAGTTTTCCTGCTTCATAAGCCTCCTTAAAATTCGTCTCAAATTCTTTTTTCATTGCGTCTATCATTGCTTTTCTCGCATTTTTCATTCCACGGCACTTCTGATAGACATCTAACTTTCCCACACCAAATTTCATAACCGGCTTAATCTTCAGCACATCTGCTGCCACCGCAGCAACTGAACTGATCCGTCCACCCTTTTTCAGATATGTCAGCGTGCTGAGCCCTACATAAATGACCATATGCTGTCTGTTTTTTTCGAGAATGTCTTTAATTTTCTGTGCACGGTATCCCTTCTCTGCAAGCTCCACGGCATCGAGAACCGAACGGTGCATCGGCGTAGACACGCGTCCATTATCTACAACAAATACTCTTCCGGCATACGGCTCCTCCTGTGCCATTGCCTGTGCCGTCATGCAGGAACCGCTCAGACCGCTGCTGATCGGAATATAGACAAGTTCTTCATATTCCTGCAGCATGGCTGACCACATATGCATCACACTCTCCGGTGACGGCTGGGATGTTGCCACATCCGCACCTTTCCGAAGCATTTCATAAAATTCCTCTCTGGAAATATCCACCCCTTCACGATATAATTTTTCATCAATATAAAAAGGCATTGGCAGTACGGCAATTCCCAGCTTAGATGCTTCATTTTCTAAGATGCCACTGTGGCTGTCTGTCATGATTCCTGTTTTTTTCATAGAATAATCCTGTCCTTTATCGTTTTGTTTTAGTATAACACAAAGCAGGGGACAATTATACTGCTGGCGTAAACTGTAACAAATATTTCCCCAGTTCCTCCATAATCATCTGCTGGCTCTCCCGAGTGTGAATCAGTGCATAATAATTTCTTCCGTATTTTGCCTGTCTCTCCTCTTCCCGGATTCCTACGGCTCTTCCCTTTTCCGTCACACGCTTTATCTTTTCTTCTCCCTGCACGGTTTCCTCAAGATATCCTTTTTCCACAAGCAGCTGATTGATAAATGAAGCGGTCAGTTTCTTTCGATCCTTCTCTTCGCAGAGCGCATTGATCCGGTTTGTCAGTTCTGAAAGCATACAGGTGTCGGTCAGCTCCACCTCATCAAGTTTTTCCGGAGCGATATAAAACGGCAGCTTCTTTTTTCTTGCCGGAGCTGCTGTCGTGGTATCTACTGTCATGCCGGAAAATGCCTCCGCTGTGGCAGTTTCTCCACCATGCGCGTTCAGAAATGCTGTGATAACCTGTGTAAAACGCGCACCGTAACTTTCGATTTTCTGTGCACCCATTCCGTACACGGCTGCCATCGCGGTGGAATCCACAGGACATTTGGCACACATATCTTTTAATGTCTTATCAGAACAGATAATATACGGTGGCACACCTTTTTCCACGGCAAGTTCCGTCCGGCATTTGCGAAGCTGCTCAAACAGTTCCTGCCCTTCCGGTGTCAGATCAGCAAGCTGCAATGCCTTTTTCTTTTCTCTTCCGGTCTGGATATAAGTTTCTTCCGCCTCATCTTCCACAACCACACAATTGCTGCATTTTTCACAGGTACACGGACTGTTGTCCCCGAAATAGGACAGGATAAACTGGCGCAGACACTCATCGGTCTCGCAGTAACGGATCATCTCATTGAGTTTCCTCTGCTCATTTGCCCGCACCACGGGATCATCGGATGCCTGCCCGGATGTGGATTTGTACTGCAACAGGCGTTTGTTTATCATGATATCCTGTTTCGAGAAAAATAACACACACTCCGCTTCTTCCCCGTCGCGCCCGGCACGGCCAGCTTCCTGATAATAATATTCCAGACTCTGCGGCATATTGTAATGAAGCACATAGCGCACATTGGATTTGTCGATTCCCATGCCAAATGCATTGGTTGCAACCATCACACGGATTCTGTCATAAGTAAAATCATCCTGATTCTTTTTCCGTTCCTCTAAAGACAGACCTGCATGATAGCGCCCCGCCGCAATGCCATATTGCAGCAAAAGGGCATACACACTGTCCACATTCTTTTTCGTGGCACAATAGATGATTCCACTCTCATCCTCATGCCTTTTCACATAATTTAAGATACTGTTGTCCGTCTCTTTTCCGCCCTTGCGGTTGACCACACGGAAGAACAGATTTGGACGGTCAAATCCTGTCACGACTGTCACTGGATTCTGCAAATGCAAACTTGCGGTAATATCCTGCTTGACGCGCTCTGTGGCGGTCGCGGTAAATGCACTGACAATTGGACGGTCTGGCAGTTTTGCTAAAAAATCCGCAATTTCAAGATAGCTTGGCCGAAAATCCTGTCCCCACTGGGAAATACAGTGTGCCTCATCCACTGTCACCATGGAAATGTCGGCATAATATGCAAAGTCGAGAAAGCGCGCAGTGTTGAGCCGCTCCGGTGCCACATAGATAATTTTGTATTTTCCCTGTGCTGCATAGGCAAGCGCCGCGTGTATCTGGTTTTCCGTCAGGGAACTGTTGATGTAGGCTGCATGCACACCTGCCTGATTCAATGCCTTGACCTGATCTGACATGAGCGAAATCAGCGGGGAAATCACAAGCGTAATTCCCTCAAGCATCAGCGCCGGAACCTGATAACACAGGGATTTCCCCGCGCCTGTCGGCATAATGCCAAGGACATCCTTTCCCTGCAGGATTCCGTCCATCAGTTCCTGCTGGCCCGGCCGCAGGCTGTCGTATCCAAAATAGTGTTTTAATGTTTCGAGTAAATTCAATTGGTTCTCCTTGTTGTGTTTTTTGCTGCTATCCAGATGATCTTTTCTGTTTAGGTGCTAGGTGAACAGGAACCATCTGTATACAGTAAAATTTAAAAATTACTTGACTGTAAAATGAAATGGGGTTATTCTTTTTATATTAAGAAATGGGTTTTCACCGGGTAGGGTTTATGCCTGACAGGACTTGCTCGTTTCTTTTTTTATATCTATTATTTTTCTGCAGCTCATCGTAATAGGCCTTATACCGGTACGCTGTCCTGCGGCTGATCTCCCCTTCTGCAACGATTTCCATAATTGTCATCCCACTCTCATATTTTACAGCAAAATCCCGGTAAGAAGTCATCCATGCTTCGTCATGCTTTTTCCTCCCGCCGGTATTGCGATTTTTATATACTTCGAGTTCCGCCCGAAGCTGTTCGTTTTCCTGTTCCAGTTGCGCAATTCGCTGCAATGCACTTTTCAATGATGTAATTGTCATATGCCTCCCGTGCCACTTTTGTTTTTGACACGATTATAATCAATTTGCTTTCATGTGTCAATATCTGTTTCTGGCACATTTTCAAAAAATAATTTATAATGAAAGTGTAACAAAACAAACAAAAATTCTATTTATATATAGATTGCGCAATACGAGGAGGTGAAACAGGAAAATGCAAAAGAATACTCCACTTGAAACGATGTACATGGAGTATGCAAAAACCGTAAAACATTTTTTAATTTCCTTATGCGGCAATTTTGATCTGGCAGAAGACCTGACACAGAAGACCTTTTATCAGGCATACAAATCAGCGCACCGTTATAACGGAAACTATAAAATTTCGGTCTGGTTATGTCAGATTGCAAAACACTTATATTTTGATTATCTGAAAAAAGAGAAACATAAAACCACAGTCGGAATCGAACATTTAGAATCTTTTGAAGCAATAAACAATCAGAGGAATCTTGAGGACACGTATCTCATAAAAGAAGAAACCAAAAAATTGCTATCTGCTTTAAGACAGGTAAAGCTCCCTTATGGACAAGTGTTCTGGCTGCGTGCATACGAGGAAATGAGTTTTAAAGAAATCGGAGAAATTTTTGACAAAAGTGAAAATTGGGCGCGCGTTAACTATTTCCGCGCAAAAACAAAGATCAGAAAGGTAATTGAAGATGAAAATAACATGTGATATCGTAAGAGATTTAATGCCATTATATGTTGATGACGTCTGTTCTGACGACAGCCGAAAACTTATTGAAGATCATATAAATCATTGCAGCAAATGTCAAAACGAACTGGCAGCCATGAAAGATCCGATCGAATGTCCCCCACTTAGTGAAGTCGGAGACAGTAAGACTCCATTTTTTTTAATCAGAAAAAAGTCCGGATCAAAATGATTGCTGCAATTATTTCTACCGCGTTTCTTGTAATGACTGCTATGTTTGCCATTCAGGAAGTAGGAGTACTTCACGACTTTTTTATGCCCATGGATATAGCATTCATAGATAACAACCATGGTTCGGATGAATGGTTTCAAGTACGCATAAATGACGGTGATTATTTGATTTTTTCATCTGTTTTTTATAAAAAAGAAGTAATAAATGACATAAACAATCCCTATGATATAACCATACGCATTCTAGATGAGAACCAAACAATTGTTTTAAAGGATACAACTATTAAACTTGGAGAATCCATAAATTTACATTGTTTGAAATACAATAAAAATTACATTGTGCAGGTAAAATGTAAACCCGGAAGATATAATTTAAATTTTACATAATCCATCACTTAATGATGATTTTTAATGCTTTATGCTATTAAAATAAAAAATGGCATTGGTTAGGTCGCTCTAACTAATGCCATTTTTGAATGGAATATCCCCGTTTTGAAATTTTCCTCACTTACTGCATAACCATTGTTGTTTCGATTTATTTCTTCTCCAATACTTCTTGTGCCGTTTTTGCATCGTAGCCCAATGCAGTGAGTTTTTCTACGGTATCATTTCCCCTGTTGATCGCATCCAGAATTTCCAGAATTGATTCGCGGCCTTCGGTATAACCTGATTCATGCCCCTCTTTCCATATGGACTTTGCAAATTTCTTTTCATCAAATTCTGTTAACAGCATATGGCGCACCTCGCTTCGATTCTTGAGCAAAACATCCTTTAAAATGTCATGCCGGATACAATATGATATGGATTCATCAATTGCCTGCTCAATCGGCATTCCCCTGTCAATGTTCTGCCGTATCCTTGCAATAAACAAAGAATAATGCATCAGCCGTCTGCACTTATTCATCAGTTCGGCATTGTGTCCACTGTTTACATTAAGTATCCGGGCTTTGCATTCTAGCGCCGGTTCCATATCTTTTGCAGACGGATCACTCTCAAAAGCATCCGACAACAGAAGCGTATAATCATCCGGAATTTTCTCTGTACCATTGTAAAATACAATATACTGCGGCATCGGCAGCTTTACCAGTTTATGACCATACATATTCAGATCATGCAGTTTGATGTATTCATCATACAACTGCGCAAAATAAAGCAGCCCGCGGACCGGCATATTCGGGTTTACAGTTGACTGATGCTCGTACAAGTTCATGGTCGATGAAATCATAAACGATTTATCATTTTTCATGGACATAAATATCACATCTTCCAACGTCGTAATCTCAAGTTCCTCCGGATTCTGATGATCTGTTCCGTTGATCGCGTTATACAGTTCAAGCAGATCCTCCTTATCCTGAAACACTCTCTGAAATAAGCGGTCCTTATACTTCCTGTTATGAAACCGGAACCTGCGTACAAACTTTAACCAGCTTTTTGTTCTTTTGTAATTCAATTACTGTCCTCCTTACATTATACGAAAAGAAAAGCGGTTATGCAATGTATTCAATTTGATTCGTTATGGAAAATTTTAGCGATATGCTATGGATTTGCCATTCAACATTTTTACTATACAATACCTATTGTATTTTCGCAACTGGAATTGTATTTCATACTTAGAATTGTTAATAAGGTTCTGCTTCGAACAAACATAAGGACATATAGGGGAAAAAGTCATTTGTCATGTCCCAGCTATATAAAAAAGAAGGACATAATCAGAAAATTTTTCTGTATATGTCCTTCAACTGCTGTGTCATAATGTCCGTTTAAAAAATGCAATGATCTGTTGCCATACTTCATCCTGGAAAAACATCAGGTCCGCATGCTCTGCACCATCAAGCGCAAGCAATGTCACATCACAGCCGGCTGCTTCTAACGCATCATACAATTCCTCACTCTGCGAAAAAGGCACGGTACTGTCTTTGGTTCCATGAATCAGCAGGAATGGCGGCGCATCCGGTGTCACTTTGGAAACCGGGGAATTCTCATAAGCTTCCTGCGGATGTGTCATAACATTAAATCCCATCAGCAGCGACTCTGAAGACATGGCTGCCTTTTCCACATCATCATATGGAAAATGGGACGCATCGGTCGGCGGATACCACGGACAGGCCGCCTGTACCTGACTGGAATACTCCAGATACTCACCTGTATCCAGTTTTTTATCCTGATCCAGTGCTGCCATACATGTCAGATATCCTCCTGCAGATTCTCCCATCACACCAAATTTTTCACTGTTAATCCGATATCTTTTTGCATATGCACGAAGATATCGGATTGCTGCCTTGATATCACACAGCTGCATCGGATGCGTTCCCTCGTTGGATGTCCGGTACTCTACGCTGGCAACAACAAACTCTTCCTGTGCCAGTGTGCCCAGATATGCCAGATGCGCTGCTTTGTCCATGCGCTGCCATGCGCCACCGCAAATCCATACAATACATGGATATGTCTTTCCTTCCCCGTCCTCCGGATAGATGAGATCCAATTTGAGATCTCTCCGGCAATGACCGAACCAGGAATCAACCTGCGCATAAGTAATGTCTGTTGTCACAACATATTGTGGTTTTGTGGTTTCCGGTTTTAATGTTTTCTTCATTATAATTTTCCTCGTTTCCGATGTAAAATTTCCTTTTTCAATCCAAATGGAACTGCGCGACAAAATCCCGGATCACATTGACGGACTGTGTGCACTCCTGCAGCTTGTCGTAACCCTCGGTTACAAGGTTCTGCGTACTGCCGGATTTCTCGGCAATACCGCTGATTCCATCTGTGGACTGTTCCACCATGGAGTTGATCTCTGATACGGTAGAAGAGATCTCTCCAATGTGCTGCTCTAATGCATCCACTGCTTCTTTTGTCTGCTGCATGATCTGCTGGAATGTGTCCGCATCGGCATGATACTGCTCCCCCACCTGTGCGAAATGCTCATAATCCCCAAGAACGGTCTGTTCCAGAAATTCCATAATCGTTGTGAGGCATTCGGTCATATTGGAAACCGAACTGTTGACCTCTCCTACAATCTCGTCAATTGTGGAAACGGTATCCAGTGTCTGCGTTGCCAGATCTCCGATTTCGGAAGCAACAACCGCAAATCCCCTGCCCGCTTCACCAGCCCTGGCTGCCTCAATATTGGCATTTAATGCCAGAAGGTTTGTCTGGGAAGAAATCTGTTTGATGTTGTCTGTCAGCGCATTGATCTTCTGTACGGATTTCGCCTGCTCCACAGCGGCATCCGTCTTCTGTTTCATGACCGCATACATCTGGTCTGTCTTGTGGCGGGACTCCGTACTGATCCGCTCCATCTCTCCGGCACGCTCCTGAATCTGTCCGGAATTTTTCTCTCCATCCTCTGCAAGCCGCTGGATATTGTCGGAACTTTCTCTCATAATTCCAACGTTTTCCACAATGTGCGCCGCATTTGCACTGGTCTCTTCCATCCCTGCCGCCAGTTCCTGCGTAGCCGCCGAATTGTCCTCCGCATAAGCGCTGTTCTGTTTCATAAGCTGGTTTAAATTTCCGGTATTTGTTTCCAAAACCTGCTGCGTCTGCTGCAGGTTTTCCATCATCGCCCGGAGCTTCTTTCGCATATCGTGGATCTTTGTTGCCATATCCCCGATTTCATCCTTCTGCTTCCGCAGCTTTGCTCCAGCCTCTGTCGGGCGGAAATCCAATGCAGCGGTCTGCTCAATCACAGAAGTCAGCTGACGGATTGGCTTTGTTAAGCCGGTACCCATAACAATACCAATCACTGCCGAGAGAATAAATGCAACAATCATTGCAAGAATAATCATCTTTGCAAGTCCGTATGCCTCGGAATAAATCTCCGACACCGGTGCCGTAAGCACCAGCTTCATGCCATTGTCCAGATTATAAAAGGCCAGCTTCTTGTCTACATTTTTGTAAGTATACTCTAAGGTTTTCCCCTGATTTCCATCCTCTGCCAGAAAATCTGCACCCTTTTTCAAGGAGCTGTCCAGATCGGTAATGACTGTACCCTCATCCACATTTTTGTGATGCATGATGGAACCGGAAGCATCCATCAGGAATGCATAGCCGGACTGATATACGGTTGTCTCATCCACCAGATCAGTAATCTGTGAAAAATCAATATCCATACCGACAACACCGATAGATGTTCCGTCTTCCGCAAACAATGGTACAACGTATGAAATCATGTAAATATTGACATTTTCATTCATATATGGAGACATCCAGATAGCTTCCTTTGCCTGCACCGGAAGATAATACCAGCCGACATGCTCCACATCGCTTTCATCATACATGGAAAAATCCGTCGGTGTCAGACACTGCAGATCACTGTCAAGTGACTGACGCTGTGCAAAGATACCGGACGTTGGATTGGAGTAATTCGGGTTATACCGCAGATATACCGTCACTGCTCCGTTCGTATGGTTTGCGAAATCAAGCACCGCCTGCTGTACAGTCTCGGTGTATGTATCCGCATAATCCTTGCTTTGTCGAAAAGAATCGTAATCAAAATTGCTCATCGCAACTTCACTAAGCGTATCAACCGACTGCTCAATCTTCTGAATTGTGGAATTGATCTCTTCGGTCTTCTTCTGCCCGGTAAGCTGCATCATGGTCATTGCATCTTTTCCGGCTGTCCGCACAGAATTTGAAATTGCAATCACCCCGATCAGAACCGATGTAAAAAGAGAACAGATCAAAATAGATGCTATAAGCTTTGTCCGTACTGATTTCATAATCCTTTGCCTCCCAAACTCATTTTTTCTGTTGTTTTTATAAGTAGTCCCCTTATGTATTCCGAAAATCATCCAGTACCGGTATCTGCACAACGGTGTCCCGGTAATTTCCACTTTCCATTATAACATACCATGCTGAATTTTTTAGATGTAATCGGAAATATATGGAATTTTATGAAACAGTACATCATCCAGACGGTCTACCGCTTCCTGCTTCCCTTCAATGCGTTCAAGGGCATACAGACGCTCAGCCGTCTTGTATCCCAGTAAAAGGGTAGTCAGCGTACCTATCTCCATTTTTAACTTATACTCTGCCGGTTCATCGGTCAGCATACATGTTCCATCGGAAAAACAGAGCCGAAAACTGCGATTGTTCCACAAAAGCAGGTGATCCTCAATTTCAAGTTCGATATACAGTGTTCCGCCATCCGGATCACATGGATAATCCTGTAAAAAGCTCTCGATATCAATAATCCGTCCCATGGCATACGGCCGGATCGTTTCCTTGATATCCCCATCATCCATCTCAAACGCAATCGGTTCACTGAAATAGGTATAGCCATGCACCGCATCGATCATGGAATCATGCGCGTGGATATACTCCCACAGCCCCTTTTTTGCCTCGCGGTTTAAGTAGATCATTTCCTTGATATGCATGATATCGTTTTTGATCAGATAGACCATAAATCCGCATGGCTTGTCCTTGGTGTTATAGTAAACTGCCACATTCGTATCGTCCTCATCCCAGCGCCAGTATTCCTCCCACGCCAGTGCATTCCGGAACAGGCAGCCGTGTGTGATTGATGCAAAATGCGAATGCAGCTCATGAAAATCGGTATTGTCCCAGTCCACACGCCGTACATACCCGGGTGCTTTTACTTTCGTCGGAATCTGCCGATCCTTGATATTGAAAGAAATTTTATTGGATATGATCTCCCAGCCCAGATGATGATACAGCGGTATGGAATAAGGATACAGGAGGGCAAACGGTCTTCCCTGCTGTTTCATATGTTCCAGACTCTGATACATCAGTTTTTTCATAATGCCCTGCCCGGTATATTCCGGATATGTACAAACACTCGTAACAAATCCAACGGGAAATACCTCCCCGTATATATTCATTTTCAATGGATACACGGCAAACTGGGAAATCAGGGTATCCCCATCAAAACATCCCAGCACATCCGCACGCTCCAGTACCGGGAACTTCGACTGTTTGATCTCTTCATCTTTCCATCCGGTTGCCGTCAGTTCATCCTCCGTTACCTGAAAGGTATAGCGCAGCAGCGCGTTGTACTGATCCAGATCCTTCACATCCTTTGGTTCTAAGTAGCGTATGGCATAATTTTCTACCGAATTCATTTTTCCTCCTTCGGAATTTTTTCTTTAATAATGAGTATTTCTTCTTGATTTATAAATTCTCTTAAAATTCCCTTAACACTATACTGTTCCCCTATATCAGTGACATCAATTTCATTTATACAAAGATATAACCATGGCAGCTTTTGGGAAAGCTTTTCCATAAGATCTACAATACCATATGTTGTAAGGCTATTCTTCGAAGTATAGACAGAATATTGTCTATGTTCAAATCCATTCACTTTCATAAACTGGCTCATGTCCCGATATGCCTTTTTATAAAACTTGGGATTGATGGTTATTTTAGGTCTCGGATAATTTATTGCCAAGTCCTTCTGGCTCAAATCAAAAGTAATTTGTTTTCGGCTTGAACCGTTTTTTGTTTTATTTTCCATATTATGCACTTATCATCTGTTTTCTCTTTATTTGCGCTAAAACATCTTCACTTTTATTATTTTCGTTCCATGTACAGGATGTTGCATAATTCAAAAACCACTTAGAACGTGTCAGGCGCATAATAATCGTCCACATATCAGAAAAATCGTTTTTCTTTTCTCCAGCACCGAAAGAAAGGACTTCTCCTTCTGCCACACATGAAATATTTTTTTTATCAAATTCCATTTTTATAGTTTCATAAATATTTGACATTGTATATCCATTTTTCTCTATTATTTTTTTGTCAAATGTAAAATCTACTCTCAGCATAATCATTCCTCCCCATATAATATTATTCTCCGATTTTCCATCATTTCTTTCAATTATATCATTGTATATATGCATCATCAATATCTTTCGCTGATTGTCCCTTTGGTTATGATCCGCAGACTGTCTGTCATGCAGACCATAATTTTGTTCTGCTTCCTGTAGTTTTATTTTTCTTTGACAGTTACTGTCATGCGTACCTTCGTGCCATCTTCTTTCGCATAAATATATGCACGTCCCTTGCCGATGGCGGTGATCATGCCGGTTTCATTTACCGTGGCAACATTTGTGTTTGAACTGTAGTACTCCGGTTTGTTGCCGGAGGATACCGTTACCTTCGGCTGACAGGTTTCGCCGGCCGTTAACGAAATCTGTTCCTGTCCGACGGTAATCTTTGGCTTCTTTACCGTGACCTCACAGGTTTTGCTGACACCGTCGACTGTGACCGTGATGATGGCTGTTCCGTTTTTTACAGCGGTAACTCTGCCCTCATTGTCCACCGTGGCTACGCTTTTTTTATTTGTTTTCCACCTGGGAATACTTTTAGATGTGGAAGAAACGGATAACCGGAGCGTCCCCTTCCGGTAAAGGGATGCGGATGTCCGGTCCAGCCGGACCGTTGGCTGCTTTACCGTCACTTTACAGGTCTGGGAGGTTTTATCTGCCGTGACCGTGATGGTAGTTTCACCCGGTTTTTTCGCTGTGATCACGCCGTTTTCATCCACCGAGGCGATGCTCGAGCGGGCGGATTTGTACGTGACCGGATGCCCGGTTGATGTCTCGGCTTTCAGCCGGGCCGTATATCCGTTCTCCAAGGATATGGATTTCTGACTTAATGTAATGACCGTTTTTTCAACTGTAACCCTGCAGCTTGCCTCCCCATTGGCAATTTTTGCAGTGATCGTAGCATTACCGGCCTTTTTCGCCGTGATCTTTCCATAAGTGTTCACGGACGCGACTGCGGAGTCACTCGAAGAAAACTTTGGTTTCTTTCCGGTAGAAGTGATCGCAGTCAGATAATACTCGTCTCCAATTTTCATGGTCTTAGTGTATTTTGTCAGCAGAACGTATTCGTATCCGCTGGCAGCATATACTGTTGTGATTCCGTTGTAACTGGAGAATAAAAGCATGGAAACCATGCAGAAGACAGCCAGTGCTGACTTTAAGAAGTTCTTTTTTGTGTGTAACATATGCCCCCATTTCCGGTTGCAGAAACAAACGGGACAATCAGCTTGTATAAAAATCTAGCATATCTTCTGCGGTTTGTAAAGAGATTTTTGTTTTAAAAATAGAAATGAAAAACTCTGTATTTATGAATGCCGGAAACTATCTGGGCAGTCTTTCTTCACGTTCTGTAAGTCTTGCCTCAAAACCACAGGGTGAATCAAGATACCAGTATGCCACCGAACAAACATCGTCCTGTCTTTCAAACAGTCCATATGGAGAAAGACCTATTTGCTGCAATGTCACCCGGATATCCTTATCAAAGCATATCGGATCCAATATATGCCACCGGTAAAGGCCACGCATTGGAGGACAATCATCATTAAAATAAGCAGACTGATATAAAGAATCACTTTTTGAGTAAAAAGGATATCCTATAAATGGGGTACAGAAATTCTGTTCTTTAAATTTTCCATTTTCAGTGCCCGCATAACTCCAGGCACCTCCAAAATAATCCTCCGTTCCTGTACCACAGATTGTCGGGTATTCAACATCTCCGTCAAGGTAAAATTTCATTTCACCTTCTCCCCACCAATAACGTTCCAGGGCAGCAATTCCCACATAAGTTCCTATATATTGTCCTCTTCCTCTCACCTGATCAAGGATGGTATAATCTTTTTTCTTACCGGTTAGTGGCTCACGTCTCCATTGTGCGCAAAAATACCCGGCATTCTCAGGAACCGGTTTTAAGTTATAATCTATCTGATAAAAAAATCCACCAATATCTGCCGGGTGCTGGTTTTCTATTGTTATCTTTGCATGTTTCTTAAATGGCATTGGAAAATAACAATGGAATCCCCTTACAGGATTGACTACAACCGGCAGGGAATTTACCGCACAGTCTACCCCAAAACCACAACAGAAAAAATCTCCCACCGGACATTCTACGGATGGTTGTTCTTCCCCATCCCAGTAAATACGCAAAACCAGATCCCTTAAAACAAAACATCCTTTTTCTGTTTTATTTGTAACCGTGAAAAAAATATGCTGAATAATTCCCGGTCCTTCAATATCTGCCAGTACTGTCGTTTCTCCTGTCAGAAGAGATGTACACGGTGAACCTTTTCTTCCTTTTCCCAGTTCTCCTGATGCCTGCCCTCCGGCACCTTTTTTTCCTTCTTTGTTTTCTCCTGTAATTGATCTGGACTGACCACCGTCCAGAATCATAACCTGACTCATATCAAACATTATTTGTCCCTCCTATCATTGTGTCACGTTCAAAAGGGGAATTTTCCCATTTGAATTTTCCCTGAAACTTCATTGGAGATACCTCTGTTTCTTTGCGGATTCCATCATGTTTTATTCCAAGGAACTGTGTGATATACATTACTGCAAACACACCTGAAGCCCACGCACATTTTCCACATCCGTTGCTCCTGCTTACTTCCCCCCTGTGGCTTTCTACTCCATATGGCCACCACCACCAGCTTCCATCAACATCTGCCAGACGAAGTAATTCTGTCAGTCTGCCTTCTTTTCCTCTGAACTCTTCTTCGTTTTCCGCTACAGACAATGCGCTTATAAACCCCGGAAAAGTAGCTCCTGACATTGCCCCCCAGCGGATTCCTTTAATTTCCGCATCGTAAGTAGGATTTTCCGTTACTGTGAAATTCATAAAATTTCTGTACAGATCATCAAAATAATCACAATATCCATAAAATGGCATTAACGTTGTATCACTTTCTTCACCATCATGCATAAGAAGGTTAATTTTTCCATCTTCTACAACATCCTGTAAAAAGACAAGTGCCGTATCAAGAAACGGTTTTCTATAATTTTCTTCCCAAATCCACATTTTTTGTGAATTTCCCGTTCCCCCGATGCCCTCAAGGTACTGTCTCTTTCCGCCAACCGTAACCGTCATTTCTTCATCAATTGCCATTTTTAACTGTTCAGCCTTTTGGGTATAATGCGAATATTTTTTCACATCATGAAAAACCTCCCCACAGATCTCAGCCATGCTTTGAAAAGCTTTCCATACGCAAATATTACTTCCTGTATGATATTTCCCTAATGCCAGTGCATCCGAAATCCAAGTACATGGATATAAACAATCGTTATCATCCTCTGTACGCTCCACCTGATCCATAATATCCACAAGTTTTTGGAAAATTTCCGGTCTATTTTTTAAGATCTCCGCTTTTCCCGTATTTTCAAAAGTAATTCCTGCTAACAGGATTCCCGCCAACGAATTTCCCAGCGAATGTGTAACTCCGCCCCTGCACTTGTCCCCTTCAGGTCTGATCCCATAATTTATAAACCATTCCATTCCTTTCCATGCCAGATCCGGTTCCAGAATACAGAATGGAAGAAATGCATAATACATATCCTTCATCCATATCTGTCGTGTTGCAGGAAATGAACCCCAGTTTGATCCAGTCACTTCCCCCGATGCATTCATTGCAATCGCATGAAAGCACTGCATCACTGCTCTTTCAAACAAAGCACCTTCCACCGGATGATCTTCCACTACCAGTCTTCCTAACATATTTCTGAAATAGTTATGTGTCTGCTCAAACCAATAACTGCTGTTGTTTCTGATCTTTTCTGCCTCTTCATATCTTCCCGGAGCATAAATGACAGAAGGAATCCATATATGTTCCACTGCCGGGAGTGAAAACTCTGTTGTTTCTCTCCCGCTCCCCTGTAAAATGCTTATCTCATTTTTCAGGAAATCGTCTTCTGCATCTGTTTCACCAATAATCCGGATTTCACCATTTACCGGATCCGGACCGGTATTTTCAATACACATGCCATATACAAAAGCATTGCTTCTCGTATCACCGTTTTCGCTTATAGGGGCATACAAAATAATAGAGACCTTTACATTTCCAAAGTACAAAAGTGTTCTCGGAAATATATTATCAACCAAATCCATTGTATATTCCGTGTTTTTGTCAATTTCCTGTTTTTGCCCATTTATAAAGATTTCATAAGATACTGCCACCGAAGAGAAATCTTTATGCATCCATACGCCGGGAATGTCATCTGCCGGATAACAATCCCGGTAGAAATTTGCTGCTTTGATTTTACCGGATTCTCCCATGTGGACAAGCACCTTATTGTTGGAAATATCAAAGGTGCACCTGTCATCCCGGGGAATTTTTCCGTAATAGCTTTCCTTATTTCCCGTCTCAGACCGTCCATCTTTTACTTTTATGTAAAAATATGGATTCAACTCTGAAAACAAAGCATTATATAGTTTATTTTTCATATTTATTTTATAGCTCCCGCTGTTAATCCTGATGTTATATGTTTCTGTGCCAGTATATATATGATTACAATAGGAATTAAAGACACGGTAAGACCGGCAATGAATAAATCCCATTCTGTATTTGTACTGCTCCGGAAAACATAAAGGTTCATGGTAATCGTTCTGAGTTCTTCTTTTCCAAGCATAATATTCGGGAAAACAAAATCATTCCAGCACCATAAAAAATATAGTACCCCTAAAGTAACGGTTGCAGGTTTCAGTAAAGGAAAAACAATCTGTACCATGCTTCGGAATACTCCACAGCCGTCAATCATTGCAGCTTCTTCCAATTCTGCCGGAACACTTTTAAGAAATCCCATATAAGTCATAATTCCAAATCCGCAGTTCAACCCACCATACATAAGTGCCAGACCAAACAGTGAATTATTTAAATGTGCTGTCTTCGCCATAATCGTAATGGCAATCATAACCGCATGAAACGGAATGACCTGACCTAAAATAAAAAAGATATAAAAGCCGGATGATAATTTTCCTTTCAGGTGAGAAATTCCATACGCTGCCAGATAGCTGACAATCAAAGATATAAATACCGTAAGAACCGTTAAAACTGCCGAATTCAGAAAAGAAGATGCATATCTCATTGTCTTCATTGCCTGAACAAAATTATCTAAATATAAAGATGTTGGAAAAGAAACAAAATTCGTAAGAATTTCTTTCCCCGTCTTAAAAGAATTCATCACAATCAGGAATACCGGGAGCATAAAAACAGTTCCCAATACCAGCATAATTATGCCTTTCCATATATTTCCTTTTGCTTTTGTCATGCCTGTACCTCCTTCTTTCTGGTCACATAAAGCTGTACAAGAGTTACCGCTGCTACCATAAGAAACAAAATAACCGATTTTGCGGATGCATATCCATACCGGAAAGATCCAAATGCATCATTATAAATATCAAGTGCAATTGTCTGTGTGCTTCCTCCCGGTCCGCCTCCTGTTAAAGCAAACGGTATATCAAACGCTTTAAAACTATTTGCAATGGATACAAACAAATTAACTGTAACCGTTGTCATTAATAATGGAATTTCAATATAACGAATTTTTTTTAAGCCAACACATCCATCCAATTTTGCAGCTTCCAGTACATCCTTTGGAATTGTCTGAAGGCCTGCAATATATAAAATCATCAAGAATCCTGTTCCCTGCCAGATACTTACAATAGATGTGGCAAAAAAAGCCCATCCCGGTGTTCCAAACCAGCTTATATTGGCCAGAAAATGGTTTGATAGCATTTTTCCAACATCCGGTATTGCTCTTGTAAAAATAAAATACCAGACATAGGAAACCATTACCCCACTGATGATGTTAGGTATGAAAAACATTGCTCTCGAAACACTTCCCCCAAATACTTTTTCACTAAGGAAAAACGCGGTGATAAATGCAAGTATATTAGTAAATATAATTGTAATGATTCCCAATATCAGTGTAAAAATAATTGCCTGTTGAAAATCCTTATCATGAAACAAACGCACATAATTGTCAAATGCCACAAACTCTTTTGTTCCCTTCATCAGATTCCAGTTGGTAAGAGAGTTCGGCAATGTTCCCCCCAGCAATGGAATAACCAATGTAAATGTATACAGGAGCAGTGCCGGGAGCATTAACAATAAATATCTTTTTCTATTTTTTTTATATATTGAATCGGTCATGATATCCCCCCTCATATAAGATAAAGAGGAACGCAATGTCCTCTTTATCTTTTTGGTTTACTATGGGTTAAGAAGTTCCTTATTACTTTCATCCAATTGCGTCAATGCCTGATCTTTGTTTACAGATCCCGCCATATATGCCTGAATAATATTGCCAATTTCCGTATTGCTCCCTGCTGGCAGCTGCTGATATACCCACGGTCGGTTCGTGCCATTATCCATATATGCTTTGTAATCATCCATATATTTTGCTGAATACTGTCCCTCATATGGCATACATGGAACAGCTTCTCCCATGGTATCATTTGTATTTGCGAACCAGCCGTCTTTACTTGTATCATCACTTAAATAATCCAGAACCTTTAAGCATGCCTCTTTATTTTTTGTATGACTATTAATGGCACATGCAACACCAACATCAACATCCAATTTTGCATCCGATGGGTCATCCGTGACAGGTGCAGCAAATAATCCGATTGGAAGATCCGGATCAATGGTGGATACATTCAATAATGAAAATTCTCCTGAAAACAGCATTGCCGCATCTCCATTCGCAAAAGCAGTAAATCCGGCTGTAGAATCTGAATCCATATAATTACCTCCAGAATTTTCTTTCATTAAGTCCAGAAAAGCGAATACATTATCAGACTTATCTGTTTTATAACTTCCAGATCCGTTGTTCATGGATTCTATCCAGCTTTCCATATTGTCGTTCTTATCAACTGCCGCTCCTTCCAGACAGCTGAATGCATGATTCAATGTCCAGGAATCTTTATAAGTAGCTGCAAAAGGTGTGATACCTGCATCCTGAAGCTTTTTACAGTCTTCTTTTAATTCGGAAAATGTAGTTGGTACTTCTTTGATTCCTGCTTTCGCAAACAAATCTGTATTGTAAAAGATTCCGAGGAATTCCTGTCTAAGTGGATATGCGTAAACTTTACCATCATCACTGGTAGCTTTCAACGAATAGTCATATACCTTTTTTGTGAATTCCTGATCACTCAAGTCCATAAGATACCCATTCTTTGCAAACTGTTGTACCTGTGCATATGGAGTCAGCCAAAACATATCCGGCAGATCATTGGAAGCTGCCCTTGCACCAAGATACTGATTGTAATCACCTGTTGCCGGCTGAATAGAAAGTTCTATTTCATCCTGCATTTCATTAAATTTAGCAGCAGCATTATCAAATGTATCCTGTCCGCCCCCACCAAAAATAACCATCGAAACTTTTGTCCTGTCCGAACTTCCTGTTTTTTCTGGTGATGATGCCCCACATCCTGCTAGTCCAGTTACCAGCACAGCTGCGAGTATTCCCGCCAGAATTTTTTTTGTTTTTCTCATCTTTTTTACCTCCCATGTCATTTAATTTTTGATATAATTATGATAACATGCACCATGTACGAAATGTACTGCACAATATTTTACATTTGATTCACAGATTTTGACATCATCTGGACTTTTCATTAGGGAAAATACATAATAGCCTTAACAAATATATAGACTACAGAGGAGGTCTGCAATGAAAGTTATAAAAAAGAAAGTCAGCAATTTTATAAAAATGCTCAGCATTAAACAATTATATTTTACAGCCGTACTTCCATTATCCATAATTGGATATATCCTTATTGCATTTTCCGTCCGGAATGTTTACTTTCACCAGATAAAAAACACACTTACCTCGGAAACGCAAAACGCTATTATGAATAAAACTGACAATTTTAACAGGTATTTTGATTCCCTTTATTATGCAACTGATTCCATCATTTATTCTGATGCCACACAGCAATTTCTTCGAAAGAACCTTGTGTCCCCATCGACAAATGATCAATTGCAGTTAGCAGAAATTTTAAATAACTTCATGAACCAGCCTTCAGATTCTTATATTATAAACAGTTGGGCAACCTCTAATCCCATGATTACCATCTCCATTCAGAACGCAAACGAGGATCTTTTTTCAACAACCGCTGTTTATGAAACGGAACGGAAGCACACAAGCGCATTACTTAGTCTATTAAAAAATGATATTATTTCACTCCACGGACAGGGAGATCTATACTGGGATTCCCAAAGTAAAAGCTTATATTTTTTTCGCGCCATATACAACAGTCAGATATCTCAACCGAATCAATTTCTAGGTTTATTTTCGGTACGCCTAAGTAAACGGGTCTTTTCGGATGCTATAGGATATTACGCTCCATCAGCTTCGACCTCTTACTGTTTTGCCAATTTAAAGGGTGAAATTATCTCTAATTTTTCCCTTTTATCTGATTCTGACTGCCGTGAACTATTAAAAAAAAATAAACTGACCTTATATCATTACAATTACCATATAAGTTCTCCAAAATTAAAATATGGCAACTTTATACTTATGGGAATTGTAAATGATTCAAAATTATATGCCGGCTCCTATCGACTGCTACGACACTTGCTTATCCTTACCACTATATCTCTGCTATTAATTACAGGTTCCATCACCCTGGCTTACGGAGTAATTGCAAACCGCTTTAATCAGTTTATTAAGAAATTAAATTCTACGGATTCTTTTGGAAAAGCATCTTTTATACATATGAATGTAAAGGGTGAATTTGAAGAACTTGAGGACGTGTATAACTCTATGCTTGTCAGAGTATCCCAACTTACTTCCTCCCTGCATGCTCAGGAGATTGCTACAAAGGATGCCGAATTGGCCTCTTTATATGCACAGATCAATCCTCATTTTTTATACAATACTCTTGACTGTATTAATGGTCTTATTTCTTTGCAGAAAAAAACGGAAGCACAGGAAGCTATTATTTCTTTGAGCAAATTATTAAGGTTTGCCATAAAAGAAAGAAATATTGTTCCCCTGAAAAAGGAATTAGAATACGTGAGAAATTATTTATTCATTGAGAAAATCCGCTATCAGAATAAACTGCTTGTTCTGATTGATGTACCAGAAGAACTGCATGCATATACCATTCCGAAATTGACACTGCAGCCTTTGATCGAAAACGCAATTATACACGGTTTTCATAATTCCCTAAACGAAGTCATCATTACCGTTACCGCAGACTCTGATGAAAAATCTATTATTCTACACATAAAAGATAACAGCGGTGGAATTCCAGATGAAATTATGGATAACATCAATCATTGGAATCCATCGGATGATTCTGAGAAAAACCTTTCCGGATGCAGCGGTGTCGGTCTAGTGAATATACAAAAAAGACTCCGTCTTACATACGGAAATAATTATGGAATTACGATACAAAAAAATAACAAAGGTGGAACACATATTCTTATACAAATACCAAAAAGGAGCGATCTATGAAAATCTTAATTGTAGATGACGAAGAAATTCAACGCAGAAAACTTGCCCGGCTTATATCAGAAAGTTCTATTTCTTTTTCTGATATTTTATGTGCACCAGATGTTCCGGGAGCAATAGAAATTATTGAAAGCCAACATCCCAGTATCGTACTATCCGACATACGGATGCCAGTAAAAGACGGTCTTGAGCTGACACAATATATACAGGAATCTTATCCGGAAATACTCGTAATTTTGGTTACAGGATATTCTGAATTTGAATATGCCCAGGCCGCAATCCGTTATAATGTATTTGATTATATTTTAAAACCTATAGATCCGGAATCTACATTATCATGCATACGTCATGCTACTGCAAAACTTGAATCCATAAAACGGCGAGAAAATAATTATAAGGTATTACAAAATTATTTCAATGAAAATGTATCTTACATCAGGAATCAGTTTTTGCAAGAGTTGCTTTTCTGGCCCTCTCCACTGTCTGAGGAGCAACTGCTTGTGCAAAAAGATCTGTTGCACATAAACATCACCAATTTCAGACTTGTTGTTTTAAAATGTCATCTTCATACAGACGCTGTTTCCAATCAAATAGAAGAAAAATATTATTACTCACATCTGGCAGAACTGGCAATAAAAAAAAGAGATTCCGAGGCTCTGTTATATAATATTGGAGATATTCTATACTGGATTTATCCTTCAGATAATAATGGCATCTCAAATTATGCCATGATGAAAGATATGGAACTTCTATTAAATGAACTGGATGGAAATGATGTTATATTCCAGATCAGCATAAGCAGCCTTTCCAATAATTTTAACCAGTTAAATACTCTGAGGCGTCAGATAACCATATGCCAGTCCCATTATGAGAACCATTCCGATGATTTAATTATTTTCTATGACGATTTAAGCACACAATCATATGACCTGTTTAATGTTCACGAAAAGACGCAGTTTCTTTCAACACAAATTTTAGCCGGTAACACCAAAGAAGCCATAAAATGTCTGGATAGTTTTACATCTGATTTATCTGGGAATAAAATTATAAGTGAGGAAATCTTTTTTTTCCTGCTTTCCTCCATCTCCTTTACTTTGCGTGAAATATCGCAAAACGATGATTTAAAAGATGAAATCTATGATAAATTAAATACTCTAAAGAACTGCACGGAAAAGGATTTTTCTGTAACTAGATTTTTCCCGATTGTCACATCTATATGCAAACTGGTGAATACCCAATATAAGACAAACGGAAACACTATTGTTGAGCAGGTATTGAAATATATAAAATCCAATTACAATCAATCCATCAGTCTGACCAGTGTATCTGAATATGTACAGCGAAATCCTTCCTATGTCAGCCGTCTGATTCGTCAACACACAGGAAAAAACTTTACTATGATTTTAACAGAAAAAAGAGTGGAAGCATCCAAGCGCCTTCTGAAAGAAACCGACAAAAAAATAACAGATATTTCCGATTTAGTCGGATATCCAAATCAGCGGTATTTCAACCGGGTTTTTTCATCCTATGTGGGAATGGCTCCAAATGATTACAGAAAAATCACCCAGACATTTGACTGAAAAACCATTCGTAAAGACGATTTTTTCAAGAGTTTCCTTGATAGGAGACAACGCAACAGATTTAATAAACGTTTCCCATGATGCCATAGATGATTGTCTGGGAATATGCAAACAGCGAGGGGAAAGGAATCATGCTGTGTAGAAACCTCCCCCTTTCTTTTCCACAAAATAAGCTATAAGTAGTATAAACTATCCACAGCTTATTGAAGGGTTAACTGTTTATCCATGCATCCAATGTATTTATGAATACTTGGAAAAAAGAAAGTAACTGTTCAGAACCAATGTCACTTAGTTAGTGATACGAGTTGGGAATATTCATAGAAATATAGCATTAGTCATGTTCCTGTATCCACAAACCAGTTGAAAGCAGGAAAATTTCTTGCTGTTTATGGTACAACAAAAGGCTGATTGCGAATCTGCCTCTTAAAAAGTTATAATGATAATGATGTTTATGCAGCCTTACATATGAAATATCGTGGTTTTCCAGAAATGGGTTGCTTGAAGTCTTGAGTACTGAAGATCATTCCAGACAGGGATTAATTTCTTTGGCAATAAAGACATCACGTCATATTTGTCCTTCTCCATGTTCAGACAGAAAAAGACTCTGCAGATGCAGATATGTGCAGCTATTGTAAAATTGACTTTATACGCATGTTTTGTATCGTTTGTTTCCAACACTATATAGTTTATCACAGTTTCCATGATGTTATAAGTGATCAGTTTTGCCCATATCTCCTGTTCGATATACTGTGGTTTATAGGAATGAAAATTGCTCAGTCCAATCATGTATTTCAGCTTTCTAAAAAAGGATTCGACTCCCAACCCTGAAATGTAAGGCATTTCTATATCTAAAAAATAATTCCATATGTTTTCAGATTCTCCTTAACCACTTTCAAACATTCTTTTGCAGAAGCAAAGGTTCTAATATTTCCGTGCATTTTACAACCATCCATTAACTACTAAACATTTCCTGAATTTCCCTGTCCTATTCTCCAACCACAACCTTACAATCCTTCTTAAAGCACGCAATTCCATACTTAATAAAGTTCCTCATTCCGTCCTGTCTCAGCCTATCCACATAGTCTTTTTCCTCTATCTGCTCCAGTGCTTTGGCACATGCCGCATCCATATCTCCATTTTCTGCATATTTGAGTTCGATTACGATTCCTGTCCGGTTGTCCGGCACCTCAACCAAAATATCACTGTAGCCGGTTCCGGACTCGGCATTTGACTTTGTAAGCCAGGTTGCTTTATAGCCCAGCAGACCAAGCAGAATGCCATGATAGAAATTTTCTTTCTTTTCTTTTGCAACCGCTGTGTCTCTTATGCTGATCGTGTTCCACAGATAATCTCCAAAGATCTGCTCAATTTTTTCCGGATTTTTTTCCAAAAATGCATTGCTGAATTCTTCCAGTTTTTTACCGTCATTCCTGGACACATCGCTGAACCATTCCCTGATTTTCTTTATAAAAAGGTTTTTAATTTCCCTGTTTGGTATGGTCAGGCGGTATTTTCCGCTTTCTGTACGTCCCTGATGCGTCAGATATCCGGTGGTAAAAAGTACGCTCCACAGGTTTTCAATGCTTTTATCAAGCTCATCATACGTGAGTTCCAGCGAGATTTCTTTTTCAATACATTCTCCTGCAATCAGACGCTCGATTTCGTTTTTTGTCTGGACATCCGCTTTGTCTATAAATCTACGCACAATGGCATTGCCGCTTGAATTCGACCAGAAATCTTCTGGCATTGCGTTCGGATCTGCACACAGGCTTTTACAATACCGGATAACATCCCACGGACAGTAAATATCGGTGTTTCCGAAATGATAACCATCGTACCACTCCTTAACTTCCGGATAGTGGTCTGAAAACGTGTAATCATCCAGAAGTTTTTCAACCTCATTGTCCGTAAATCCAAAACTCTCATCATACGGAACATTTAAAACCGACAAAACCTCGAAATTGTTAAATCCTGTAAAAATACTTTCTTTGGAAATACGCAAGCATCCTGTTAAAACGGCAAACTGCAGACTATCATTGGTCTTTAAAGCCATTCCGAAAAGTCCCCTAATGAGTGAAACCATCTCCCGATAATAGCCATTCTGAAACGCTTTATCCAGTGGAACATCATATTCATCTATGAGGATTACGGTTTTTTGTCCATAATGCCTATGCAATAAATGTGACAGTATATATATGCTTGATGTCAGTATATTCTCATCCATAGAATATTTGCCATTATGCAATGCGACAATTGCCTGATACTGCTCCTTTTCATTATCAGATAGTTTGTCACTCTCTGACAAAAATGAAAAACGTTGTGCCTCTCTTCCTGCCAGCTCTGTGATATGATACCTTGCATCCTCATATTTAATGTTTTTCCAAAGCGGCGGGGACGGGTAAAAAGAGTTACTTTGCTCCAATCTTTTCATTGTAATTCTCGACTTACATTGATTTAAGAGGCTTGTTCGGACAGGGAAATTTTAATGTTCGGATATCTCCGGATTTGCACAGAAAAGTCTTTGTATAAGCAATCACACACTAGATGTCCATGAATCGACATATCTGGGGAACCCTTAAAAAATCGCCTGCTGCCCAGGAACCATGCTGAGAAATTTATGCCTAAGTTTATAAGTTGTTTCGAATTTTCATAAACTCTTTAGCATGTTGTCACAACCTGTTCATAATGCACTGGTAATATAAAACCATCAAAACAAAAGGGGCTGTTGTATTTTAACAAACGGTGTTGGGGTGCTGTCAGTTCCGACTAAAAACAATTCGCGAAAGCGATTTTTCTTATAGATCCGCCACAGAATATCTTTTCCTCCCTCTGTGGCGGGATTTTTTATGCACATTGCCTTCTGGATATTGGCATATGTATGAAAATCTGCTGACTGAATTTTTTTCTTCTCTCTTTCGGGACATATGTATAAAAACTTATTGGCTATGTCCCTCTTCTTTTTTCTTGTGGGACATATGCACGGAAACTTATCGGCTATGTCCCTCTTCTTTTGCTTGTGGGACATATGCACGGAAACTTACCAGCTATGTCCTTCTTCTTTTGCTCGCTGGGACATATGCATGGAAACTTATCGGCTATGTCCCTTTTCTTTTGCTCACTGGGACATATGCATGGAAACTTATCGGCTATGTCCCTTTTCTTTTGCTCACTGGGACATATGCATGGAAACTTATCGGCTATGTCCCTTTTCTTTTGTTTCCCGGGACATATATGCCAGAAAAAACGCTATATGTCCCATTGCCGCAGACATAAGGGACATAATGCAAAGGAATGATTCTATATGTCCCACTGTGCCAAAAAAGCGGGACATAACAGAGCAAAAATTTTCTATATGTCCCCAGGATCGCCTTGCTTATTACCGTTTTTTGTATGTCACGGTCTCCTCCCCGCTGACATGCGACTGGTTGCGCTTTTCGCGCATGAGGATTTCTGCAATCTCACGCTGTGCTGTTTTTGAAATTCCTTTTTCTCTATAATAAGGCGATGGCTTTTTGTCTTTGCCCGCACTGTTTCTGGCAACATTTATTTCGCGCGGTGCATCCACCAGCAGATGTATGTTGTTGGCAGAGCCTCCGGAAAAAACGATTTTAATGTTATCTCCCAATGTGATGTATTCGCCCGGTTTCAAACTCAGTTTCAGCATAAGAACCTCCATGTTTATTCCCCTTCATCCAGAGAATGCAACTCTCTTATAAGAATTGTTGCATTTTTACGCTGTAATTTTATTATGTTTATTATCTGTAAAACTATGTGTTCTTTTTTCTTTTCCAATCAGATCTTTGGACTCCATTTTTCTTAAAAGAACTGCTCCCGCGTCGTGCTGATTCCAGGCGTATCGCTGATTTTTCCTGCTATAGCCTGAATCTATGGAGAAATGCATCATTTATGTATTATACAGTTTTATTTTTTCCTGCTATAATCAGGGTAATTACAATAATTTTGAACGAAAGACGGTATTAAAATGAAAATTTCTGACGCATGTAATCATAAAAAAAGCTTATCTTTTGAGATATTTCCTCCGAAAAAGGACAGTGAACTGAAAAATATTGATGCGACACTTGATGTGCTGTGCGAACTGCAGCCGGATTTTATCAGCGTGACGTTTGGTGCGGGCGGCAGCTTAAACTGTAACCGCACGATTGAACTTGCCAAAAAGATTAAGCAGAACTACCATGTGGAGCCGGTTGTGCACCTGACCTGCCTGCATTACAACCGGGCAGAAATTGATGAATTTGCCAGAATCCTTACCGCAGAAGGCATCCAGAATGTGCTGGCACTGCGCGGAGACCGAAATCCGGATCTTACCGAAAAAGATGATTTTAAGCATGCATCCGACCTCATTTCCTATCTGAAACCGAAGGGGAATTTCTGCTTTTTAGGTGCCTGCTACCCGGAATGTCATCCGGAATCTGCCAATAAGATTGAAGAGATCCGACACCTGAAGGAAAAGGTAAATGCCGGAGCAGAAGTGCTGCTTTCCCAGTTGTTTTTTGACAACACACAGTTTTATCGTTTTGTGGAGGACTGCCGGATTGCGGATATCAATGTGCCAATTGTTCCTGGCATCATGCCGGTCATCAATGCCGCGCAGATCAAGCGAATGATTACGATGTGCGGAGCTTCTTTCCCTGAGCGTTTCCAGAAGATTATTCATAGATTTGAAGATAACAAGGCAGCTTTATTTGATGCGGGTATGTCGTATGCGTTAAGCCAGATCATTGATCTGCTGGCAAACGATACCGATGGAATTCACCTGTATACCATGAACAATCCGGTGGTTGCCCGCAAGATCTGTGAGGGAATTCAGCATATTATATGATGTTTATTGTGTCAGGCACTTTGTTCTTTTAGGCATTATCTGCAAAAAAGTGATTCCTTCAACTCAATATACCCAATGAGCATCGGTCCGGTCAAAAATAAAAGAACACCTTCCATCACCCTCACAAGAGAAATTTTTTGCGTAAAGCTCATGCTTCCGATCACGATCAGCATGGCAAATGCGCCAAATTTCCACACAAACTTCCAAAGATATTGCATCCTCACACGGATGTAGTTTTTTCCCGAAACCGGAACAAACCGAAGTATTTTTGAAACCGCATCTGATTTTGGCATCCTCCGGCTGAAGGTTTCATTGCTCCATCGATACGGTGCCAATACATAGTTATCCATATAAACGACCATCCACACATAACACAGTATCAGCCACGCATCCTGATAAAATATCCCATCAAATATCAGCACCATCCCTAACATTAGCGCAAAAGCTGCAAACATCCCGTATAAAAACCATGCCAGCTGCCCCGTACTCTCCTTTAAATTCCGGTCAAAATTCTTCAAATTTTCCTGTTGCTTCTTATCCTCTATCGTCATCCTCGACACTCCTATCTTTTACACATAATACCCATGTGTTTCGATTCAAGCACATTTTTCTGCACTTCACGCAACCATTGCCGTCTCACCGCATAACCTTCACTGCCACAACGCCTTATGCATTCTCATAAAACGAAGTAAACTCTCCATGCACGAATCGCCCGATATAATCAAATTCTTTCCGGATGTCATCCTCTAAGTGCGACGACATGATCACGGAACAGTCCAGCACTTCCAACTGCTGCCGGAGCAACCTGTAAAATTCCTTGCGGAAGATCGGATCCATCCCCGCAGTCGGCTCATCTAAAAGAAGAAGCCTCGGTTTGTGTGCGAGTGCAAATGCAAGCTGAAACTTCATATTCTCACCGCGCGACATCTTCTCCACGGTCCGTGCCGTGGTAAGATCCATCTGCTCCATCAGCGCAGCAAACTGATCCATATCAAAGGTATCATAGAAGCTGCCCAGCATCCTTGCATTCTCTCTTGCACTCTTCTGCCGCAAAAACAACCGCTCCTCAGAGACAAATCCGATCCGGTTCATCGACCACGCATGATCTTCCGCGATATCGGTTCCGTCCAGATAAAAGCTGCCGCGATAATGCTTCTTTTCCTCCATAATATAGCGGAAGAATGTCGTCTTTCCGGCACCGTTTTCCCCGATGATTCCCATAATATATCCACTTGGAAGTTCAAAATCCACATTTTGCAAAGCGAACCTGCCTTTGCCGAATAACGCTTTCTTCCCCTGTACCTGCTTCGCAGAAAAAATAATATCTTCCATCTTACAGCAATCCCTCCAGCATCTCACGAATATCCTCAGTTCCAAGTCCCGCCTGTTTTGCAAGCGTAATCCACTCCTGCAGGCGTTTTTCCAATTCCATCAGCTGCTTTTCGTGCAGATAATCCGTGTTGTATTTGCACACATAAAATCCTTTATTGGAAACGGAACGGATCAGTCCCTCCCGCTCCAGTTCCTCATACGCGTGCTTCGTCGTGATCACGCTGACGCCGATATCCGCTGCCAGTCCCCGAATGGACGGCAGCGCCTCGTCCGGCTGCAGTTCACCGGATATGATCTGATTCTTGATCTGATTGACGATCTGCTCGTAGATGGCATACGTTCCATGCGGTTCAATGACGATTACCAGTCCCATGTCTCCTCCTTCGTTGCAAGTTCATAGACGGCGAGTTTCTCTCTGATTCCACCCCAACGCTTGTGAAGCGCATAAGAAAGAGGTGCGTAAATGATGAGATAAATAACAAGCGCAACCCAAAATTCCACATTCGTAATCTCCGAAGAACAGATGCCAATCATCACGCAGCTTGCGATCACACTGAATACCGTGATCGGTCCGTTAAAATAACTTACCTGCCCATAAGCTGCCCGCGACGCATTATTCCGCCAGACCAGTCCGTCGTTTGTAATTCCCACACAATAGGACATAAAGAACACCGTTACCAGCTGCAGGATCACGCCTTTTATCATCATCGGCTGCACGATCAGCAGGATGATATCGATTACCGCACACAACGCAAGCGGCAGGCCAATCTTAACCTTTAACATTCTCCGGATATATTCCTCGCGCAGCTTTTTGGATCCGGGAACCAGATACAGCATCGTCGGCAGGGCACTCGTATGTGTGATTGCTGCAAACAGCGCAAGAGCCATCGGAAATATGAGCCATATATACCCAAGCCCTTCCTTTGCACTGCCAAATACCAAAGGCGAAAACGATGCACCAAACAGGATCACATAAAAGATACTTCGCAATACCTGATCACGGTTCTTATATTCCAGAAAATATTCTCTGATCACATTCTTATATTTGATTGCCTCTTCCATGCTCCGCTCCTTTCGCCAGATAATACATCAGTTCCTCCGTGTCCGGCTCCCACACCTTAAGTGCCCGGTCATACTCCGCGTGATCATGTTTGACCAGAGCACTGCAGCCCACCGGTGTCTCCTCCATATAGACCAGCCGCCCGCCAAAAGCCCTCAACGCATGACGCTCGCCTGCCACCATCCGGTATGCATCACGGACCGACTCGATATCTCCATACAACAGTTGTCTGCCTTTCTTAAGCAACAGCAGATAGTCCGCAAACCGGTCCACATCCGAAGTAATATGTGTCGAGAGGATCACACTCTTCGTTCCGTCCGCGGTAAATTCTCTTAAAATATGATGGAATTCTTCACGGAAGGTCTGATCAAAATTCGCCCCCGGCTCATCGAGCAGCAACAGTTTCGGATGATGCGCCAGCGCAAAAGCAAATGCAAACTTCAGCTTTTCTCCCTTGGACAGTTTCTTATATTTTTTCTTTCCATCCAACCGGAATCTCTTAAGATATTCCTTTAACAGTGTCTCATCATAATTTTTATAATATTTTCCATAATGTCTGCTGTTTGCGATCAGAGAATCCCAGTCATCGAACCATTCCTCATGAAACACAAATCCAATATCCTGCTGTAATTCCATCTGATTTGTACGGTACTCCTTCTCCTGTATAGAAATCGTTCCATCGTACTCATAAAGTCCCGCCAGAATGTTTAACAGTGTGGTTTTCCCCACACCATTCTCCCCGATCAGTCCGCAGATATAACCTGCCGGAAGTTCAAAATGGATGTCCTGTAATGCAAATGAACCGAATCTCTTGGATACGTTCTCGGTTTTGATCATTGTCTGTTCCATGCCTTTACCTCGTATTTTCATTCGTGCAAAGTTTTGTTCCGTCTGTGTATGTGTATATATACATATATACACCATGTTGTTTTAGTTGTCAACGTAAACTTACACCCATTCGACTTTTTTCTATCTCTCCATCCGGTTTCAGGCGATTGTACGCCTAAACACACTGGTAACCATTTTAATTTTTTCCGGATCCGCTCCAACAAAGTTTATTTTTAAAATAAAGGCTTTGGGACATTCTTTCAATGCTTACCTGATCTTCCATTATGTCTAGCTGCTTTCATTCATATCTTTCCTTTCTTTTCTACAAAAAAAGACCAAGTAAATTTCTCTACTCAGTCTGTTAATAACAACAATATTTAATTATTTTCCCGAAGGGAACAGCAACGAAGTTGCCAAAACTTGTGAAGCTCTGCTACAAGTAATACCCAGTACTTAGTGGCGAAACGCCACTAACTTGGCAATGGTTGCACCCTTGACCTGCTAAGGCGCTTCGCCCTTAACCCGAGCGGAGTCTTTCTCCTGCACCTTGCGTAAGGCTCTGCCTTTACAATCCGACAACCTGGAATTTCACCTTGTTATCAGTTCTTCCTATCAACAAATACCTCTAGTTCCATATGTATCTGTCCATAATGGCATATAACCGCTACGAATTGCAACTGCCTGTGATGCTATATTTGTTACAGAAGCACTATAAAAGGGGATTTTATCCTGTTCCATTATTGCAACAGTCAAATTATGTACTAATAATGAAGCCAAGTTTTTTCTACGATACTCCTTTTTTACATCAATCCCAATCTCACGTAAGTCATCATCTACAATTGAGGCTCCTGCTAATGCAACAATTTCGTCATTTCTCTTTGCATATAGAACAATACATGTCGTAGTATTACCATCTTCGTCAAATGATAATGAATTATCGAAACCATGTATTCCTCGCAATTTTTGAATTTCATCACTAACCAGTAATTCAAATGTAAAATCATTAGTATAAGGTAATATGGTCATTTGACTTAAATCCGGAACATAATGCAATGTTTGACCAAATACAAAATCGCTCTCATACAACTCATCTCTGTTTTTTCCACGAAGGCATTTCATAGCCTCCGAATAAATATTTTTAGATACTGTTACAACATTTGTATCACCTACACTAAGAATTTTTACATAGCGTTTTGAAACAGTTTCGTCCATGATAAAATTAGTTTCACCAGAATGTAATTCATCTACACTACATTTCATTTGTTCTGCTATATGTTTAAAAATAGCGTCCTGTATATCCTGTTGCCAAATCATATTTAATCTCCTATAACTTCAAAGTTTCTGTTCCTTACAAACTTGAATTGAACAAAATCGCTGCGCGATGGCCTGCCAAGGCTGTGACGCAGT